>Ga0315319_10000150_pt1 | contig 19737 bp, 18 predicted proteins | sample M1500m3416metaG_FD_203463 | JGI IMG/M metagenome (GOLD analysis project Ga0315319, IMG submission 203463) | Ammonia-oxidizing marine archaeal communities from Monterey Bay, California, United States - M1 500m 3416 | ecosystem: Environmental > Aquatic > Marine > Intertidal zone | place: USA... | reverse complement strand
CGCATTGACGCAGGCAATCTATCACTTGCCTTAAGCCATCTCAAATCCATACTAATATCATCATTAAGTTCAATGTGTTTACTATTTTTTATTTCTTCTTCACTTTCTAAATTAGAAACAAAAATTTCATCTAAATCAATTTTTACATCAGTTTGTCCATCACATTCTTCAACTTCACAATCTACAAGTAATTTAATACCTTCACCTACAGACTTACTTCGTAGGGTTATAAATATATACTCAATATCAAATGTTGTTAAATCATTTATTTTAAGTGGTGATTCTATACATGCTTTAATAATATCTACTACTGATTTTTCAATCAGTATTTCATCATTACTTTCTAAAGCAATTAATAAAATCTTCTCTTCTTTGACCACGTATGGTCTGTATGTTACAGTTTGGCCGGTTGATGGCACAATCATATCATACTTTGGGGTTGCAATTATTGGCAACATATCAATCTCTCTCCATTATTATAAATTAAACTAATCTCTTAAACGTATCTAACGTGTCCTTTCCTATCGATAACATGTGTCCTACCACATCTCCGAATCCTTCTATTAATCCAACACTTCTAAAATTATCATATTCCCAAGTAATAGTTAATTCCATTAAATCTTCTGACCCAGAACTTAATTCAATTGCACCAACTTGAATAGGATATGCATTTTCTAATTTGATTGTATAGCCTGGAATAACATTATTACCTTGAGATAATTGTTGAATAGTTATATCACTAGTATACTCATCTTTATAAAATGCTTTATAGTGTCTACGTGATGTATCGATAATCATCTCTTGCCACATATCAAAATATTTTTTTATGTAATAGTCATTCGTTAATAGAAATGTCATAGATACTTCATCAGTCATTGCTGAATATGGTTTCTTTGCTAAGTGATGATTATGTGAAGCTTCAGTTGTTGTTATACGTTTGCCTGGAAGTGAAACAGACCGACATAACAAAAACAAATCTCTTGGGTCTTGTATAAAATCTCCAAGATTTATACCATCACCTGATATTAAATTACTTAATAAAGTAGCTGGATTAAATTTTAATAAACTATTCATACCTTTTGAAGGATGAGATACATATACAGCATATCTATTACCACGTGCTATACCACCACGACGATTAATCGTTGACTTAATTGAATCTATACTAGTTGGTAACATTATCTATATTGTCTCCTTGAGTCTGCCCAAACAGCTCTTTCTCCTCGTTTCTTAAATGCAGCTGTTTTTAAAAATATTGCTATGTTCCATTCAGAAGCTTCAACCTTCATTATTTTTGAAGTCATGTGCTTTCCTAAATAGTGTTTAAAGCATGGTCTAAAGTATTTATAGTTCGCAGTAGCTTTTAACATATTATATGTAATTCTAAATCTAGTTGTTGCATTATATTTTTGATTAGTTACAGCAGCACTTAAATTATCTAAAAATAAAGCACGAATTTTAGGTGGTAAGTAATGTAAGTTAATACCAAAAAAACCACCTGGTGCAGGCCCAACAACAATCACTAATGGGAATGTATCATAGTATGGCAAAATTGCTTTAGTCTTTGGATTATAGGTATACATTACCATATCACCAATAAAAGGTCTGGCCTTTGGTTTTAATCTATCATCTTTAAGTATGCCTTTACCTAATGGTCCAAGCTCTCTGGCTTTCTTTTGAAACCATATTGCTGCTTCTTTTGAACGAGCTTGTATTCCTTTACGGAATGCTTCTGATTCTAACTTGTCAAATAGACTAGCCACTAAACGTCTCCATTAATTGAGGACCAAAGGTAACCATTATATATGCTATGATGCCGATGCCTAATAAACCTATTAACATCCATTTCATTTTAAAATCATTTACTAACATTTGAAAACCTATTATCTCGTTACCCAATATGCGTACTGATAGTTCAAGCTTACCTTCGTCTTCCTTGTTATCCATACCTATATTTATACTCTTTTACCAAGAGTTTTCCATATTCTTCTGCCTGTTTTTGTTTTGGATGCTTTGAACCCCATAGTCATTGTACGTATACCCATAGCTTCAAGTTCTTTCTCAGTCCATATTTGAAATTCATAACCACGTTTATCACAATATTTCTTAGCATACTCCCACTTAGAAATATTCTTCATATAGGTCAATGCTTCTTTTAATTGTTTTCTTTTAGGTGGTACAGTTTGAGATGATGGTTTTATTTCAACAAGGAGGGTACGACCTGTGTCTGTTCGTATAGTAAGGTCAACAAAATAGCGATGCATCTTACGGTCGGTTGCACATATATATGGTATAACAGTCTCTTCAGACTGCCACCACTTAACCCATGATGCTTTATCTAAATATCTAAATGCATTTCTTTCCCATAAAGACCTATAATGTATCATATCTAGGTTACCTTTGTATTTTTCAGGATGTTTTGGCCTCCAAGAGCCAGAATAATTCTTTTTCATGTGTATATTTATAAAGAAACGTATAAATAAGTAATATACAAACAAAGGAGCATGTATGCCATTACAAGATTTTGGTCATAGGACCAGATTAAATTTCGAAGGTGATAGATTCGAACATTGGAAATATCCAGATACTGTAGGTAATGACGCTTGGCAGGATGATATTAATTTCAATAGTAATCAGTCTAGTGAATACGCTAAAAGGCGTATGAATAATATATCTGAAACAACAAATGAGCCATATGTTTTCTTTGAATTTATGAAGATAGATGAAGACTTACAAAAAGTTAGAAAAAGATATGTTGACTCTTTACAATCAGGTTTTGAAACAGCTAAAGATAAATTAAAAGCAGTAAAGGCTACGACAGCCGCAGCATCAAAACGGTCATTTGAAGAAAATGTGGTAGCTGGACATCATGCGACTCAAAGAGTAGCTGGCGATATTGTGTCAGACCTTAACTCGGCTAAAGCTGGTATAGGACCTTGGGCTAAATCTTTAATTCTAGAATATACAACACCCGCTGCAAGAAAATATACAGGTTCAATTGCATTATATATGCCAACCGCAATTGCAGTAAGTGACCAAATGTTATATAATGAAGATACACGAAAATTTGCTGCAGGTTTAAATGAACTATTAACTACTGGTGCAGATGCTTTTCAAAATAAAGCTGTTGCAGGTGGAAAGGCTGTAATATCGGCAATTGCTGGTGGTTTAGGTCATGTTGGTGGTAAAGGTATAATGGGTATGTTAGCTGGTTATGGTGCAGGTGATATTATTGCAGCTGAGGTACAAAGGTCAAAAGGTTCTCTTTTAAATCCTAATGAATATATAGCATACTCATCAACTCAATTAAGAAGCTTTACATTTAATTGGATATTTCTACCAGATTCAGAATCAGAATCAGACCAAGCAACAGGTATTATTAAATTTTTTAGAAAATCTGCACATGCTAAAAAGAATGACCAAATTACAATAACAGTTCCTGACCATTGTGTTATATCATTCCATGGAGCAAAAGATATGATTCAATTACCTCCATGTGTTGTTGAGAATGTAAGTGTAACATATAATCCAAATGTATCTTCATTCTTTCGACATAATAATTCACCGGTTGAAATTGGATTAGCTGTAACACTTAAAGAAATGATTCCACTTTATGTAGATGATGTGGAGGCAGGATACTAATGTACTTTAAAAATATACAGAGTGTGCTAATAGATGTAGATGGGTCTGGTAATGTAGATGTAATGAAAAATCTAACAGCAAAGGCTAAAGTTTCAGAGGAACTAATAGATAGTAGCGGTTATTATCAAACTGTAGAAGTTGTTGATGGCGAAAGACCTGACCATTTAAGTAAACGATTATATGGTACTGAGAAATTTCATTGGACATTCTTATTACTTAATCCACAAATAAAAAATATATGGGATGATTGGCCTATGAAATATTCTCAACTAGTAGAGTATTGTATAAACAAATATCAATACCTTGCGGCTGATACTGATGATGATTTAAATGAAAAATTTATTTTAGGTGAAACAGTTAAAGGTTCTGTAACAGGTGCACTAGGTATTGTTAAAGAAATTCATGTCAATATGGGATATCTTGTTATAGAAAAAACATCAGGTACATTTACTGTGACTGGTGAAACTATTAGTGGACTTAATTCTTCAGATTCGGTATCATGTAAATTTATTAAATCACAAGCCTATGCACCTCATCATCATGTTAGTGATTCAACTGGTGATTGGGTTCCGAGGCGTGCTGCTGGTACAACTCCATTCACTTACATCGATTATGAGTCCGCTGTAACTGAACAAAATAGAAATTTAAAGGTAATTAAAACAGAACATATATTAACTGTATCAAATAAATTTATAGAAGTAATGAGCAATGCTTAACTTAGATAGTATAAAGATTGAAGTTCGTCAAGTAGATATTAGTAAGATGATTACCGGTGTAACTATATATGAAAGTATATTTGGATTATTAAAAGGTGCAATTACAGTTAAAGATGGTATTAACTTTTTTGATAATTTTATAGGTACTGACTTAGCACCTATTGATTTTACTTTTTCTTATTTAAATAAAGAATTTAGATGTGGATTTATGGTTGATGGCATTTCTAATATGCGCATCACAAAACAAGTGAAAGATTATATTATTCATTTAGTATCTTTCCATACACCTGTTTTTGCTGAATCAATAAATGGTACATTTTCTGGTACATCAGATGAAATAATTTCAGATATATTTGCAGATATTAGTCATCATGATGCTAAATTAGAAATTGATTCTGTAGCAGATACTAGTGGTAGATATATTGCACCAAATATTCCTGCAAGAAGTTGTTTAGATAAGCTTGTAAAAAATGCTTATGATGTTCAACAAAGTGGTATGTTTTTATATCAGAGATTTGCTGATAATAATGCTATTAGATTAACATCGCTTGGTGATATGTTAAAGAATTATTTTATTGATGAAGTAGGTGATGAAGTTAGTATTAAAGATGCTGTGCTAGATGGTCCAGCTGGTGCACCACTTAGTGGAATATCTACTTTAGGAACATCAGCCACTTTTATAATGAAAGAATATAATATGGACCTTGTTCAAAAATTAGAAGATGGTATATGGGGTGAACAAACAAATGTAATTAATTTAGATGAAACTAAACGTACTAAGAATGTTACAAAGGAAGCTACAGAAATTCCTAAGACTAAATTTAAACTTAGTGATAAATTATATGCTGATGATGTAAAAAGTATATTTGCAACTAGAGGTGATGTTGCTAATAGTGCAATATTTAATCATAAAGTTAGAACATTTAATTCGATTTTAGAAGTAAAAAATATGGTAGCACTTCCAACCTTAGGTGTAGGAATGTGTATCACTCTTGAAATGGGTGGAGGTAATCGGTCATATAGTAGACAAGATGGTCATTATTTAGTTAAACATATACAACATAACTTTACAATAGATGGTGGAAAGTATGAGTATTCACAAGATTTAGGATTAGCAAGAGAATCATGAATGAGATAAACTTCGGAACAGTAGTAGATATTATAGACCCAGAAAAACTTGGTAGAGTTAAAGTAAGTGTATATGGTGTTCATGATAATATAGAAACAAAAGATCTTCCATGGACTATGGTTGTTATGCCGGGAAATACTCCAGCTAAAAGTGGTGTAGGGCATTCAACAAATTTATTGGTTGGTACATTGGTTTGTGGTATATTTTTAGATAAAGATGATTACCGACAAGAATTTCTAATAATTGGTTCTCTTCCTACAAAGACCGATGGTACAAAAGATAATAATGCAAGAGTAAGAGGTGAAGCAGACCCTAATGCAGCAGAACCTCTTGGTGAATATCAACCAGAAAGTACTTATGCACCAGAATATCCATATAATAATGTATATGAAACAGAGAGTGGTCACGTTAAAGAGTATGATGACACACCTGGATTAGAACGTATAACAGAGAGACATAAGAGTGGAACTAGATATGAGATAACTGCAAATGGTTCTAAGAATGAAACAATTGTAAGAGATAATTATCAATTAGTATTAGGACATAATACAGTTGAAGTCTATGGCAATGCACAAATTATTGTAAGTGGTCATTGTGACCTTGCGGTAGCTGGTAATCTTTCAGCATCTATTACTGGTGATATTGAAGTTGACTCTGCAGGAAATATAACATTAAAAAATAATGACACTGCTAAAAGGATTATATTAGATGGTCATGCAATAGTAAGGGGCAATTTAGTAGTTGATAAAACAACTACGACTAGTGCTGATACTGGAGATAGGTCTCCAATTGTACTTGATACTCACGTTCATGATGATTATGATTCACCAACTGTTGAGACTGGTCCACCTAAATGATATAAATAGAATATATGGCAACAATAGCACGACAAGATACGTATAAAGATTTAGATTTTACTTTTAAGCAAAATCCTAATACCAATGACGTTGGAATAAAGAGGAATAATGATTCAATAAAACAAAGTGTCTTAAATATATTAAGAACGAATCATGGAGAGAGACCATTTAATTTTGATTTTGGTGCCAATTTAAGAAGATATTTATTTGAAAATATGTCTAATATTACAGCAGCACAAATGTCTACTTCTATTAATACTGCTTTAAGAAATTATGAACCAAGATTAGAAGTATTAAATACAAATATACAATCAAAACCACAAGATAATGAAGTGTATATAACAGTAACCGGTAGAGTTTTATCTAGTAATGAGGTATTAGATATAACAACCACAATAGAGAGATTACGATAATGGCAATAGAACGAAGAATTTCAGCAAGTGAATTAGACTTTGACCAAATAAAAGCAAACCTAGTTGCTTATATGAAAGCAACTGATACAACCTTCAATGACTATAACTACGAAGGCTCTGCGATGGCAACAATTATCGATGTACTAGCATATGTAACTCATGTCAATTCAATGAATGCAAACTTTGCACTTAATGAAACATTTCTTGATACAGCTCAGTTACGAAGTTCAGTAGTATCTCATGCTAAGCTATTAGGTTATACACCAAGGTCTATTGCTCCTTCAATTGCATTTATAAATTGTACAATGGCTACTGGGTCTGCTACTCCTTTATGGAACCATGATGCAGATAACAATCCACTTCCATTAACTATGACACGCGGTACTAAGTTTTCTACTACTATCGATGGTGTTAATTATCCAATGTTTAATTCAACGACCACTACCATCAACTATGATTCAACTGATGGTTGGTTATTCTCAAACCTTGCAGTTGAACAGGGTACATTAGCAACTATAGAATATACATATCAAAATAATGTATATGAGCAATATTTAATTCCTGCAATTAATGTTAATACCGCAGCAATTAAAGTTACTGTAACAGATTCAGCTTCAACAGATGCATCAAAAGTTTATACTTTAAATACTAATGTTGTTAATGTTGATGGTACAAGTGAAGTATATTTTTTAGAGGAAGGCAGAGATGGTTATTATGAAATAAAGTTTGGTGATAATATCATTGGTAAGAGACCAGGAAATGGAAACACAGTTAGTATTGAATATTCAACTATAGCTTCAGCTGCTAATGTTAATGGTGCTACTCTATTTACTATGACTGATTCACTTCTTGGTAATGCAGATAATACTATCGCGCTTGTTACTAAGGCTACTGGTGGTGCAGCAAGAGAAACTAAAGAAGCAATTAAATTTAATGCTCCTCTTGCACACACATCTCAAAATAGAGCTGTTACACCTGACGATTATAAAGCTATTGTTAAAAACGAATTTGCCGACATTGAAGCTGTCCAAGTATGGGGTGGAGAAGACCATGATGTACCAGATTACGGTAAGGTTTATATAAGTATTAAACCATTATCTGCTGAAACATTAACTGATGCTCAAAAAATAACCATAAAAACTAATATCCTTAAACCAAAAAATGTTGTGTCTATTACTCCGGTCTTAGTTGACCCAGAATATACCTATATCGATTTAGAAGTTTACTTTAAATTTAATCCTAACCTTGCTACAGTTACAGCATCGGGTCTTGCAACTGCAATAAGGAATACACTTATCGCATATAATACAGATACGTTAAAGAGTTTTGGTGGAGTATATAGAGACTCAAATGTTCTTAAGAAGATTGATGATACTAACATTGCGATTCTAAGTAACATTACTCGTATTAAGATGACTAAAAAGATTACACCAGCGCTTAGTACACCAACCAAATATACACTTAAGTTTAATCAAGCTTTGACTGATTTAGATGCTTCTACTTCAGCTCTCGGTTCTTATGTAACTTCAACTAGATTCACTTATGCTGGTGTTGATGCAAAACTTAAAGACTATTATGATAGCTCAAGTGATACAAGAATTATTCAAATAGTTAATACAAACAATTTAGTATTAGCTACTAATGTTGGTGATGTAAATGAAGAAGATGGAACTATTACATTAAATAGTTTTGATCCAACAGGATTACCGGTTGGGTCAACTACAATTGATGTAACAGTTAAGCCAGCATCGTCTGACATATCACCTACAAGAAATGAATTACTAACAATTAATACCTCAACCGCAACGATAACAGGAGAGATAGATACTATGGCTACTGGTGGTACAACTGCTGGTATTGACTATAATACGGTGGCTAACTAATGGCTACTTTAGGTAAATATAATATATCATCATACATAGATGATTTAATACCTGACCACGTAGAGAGCTCATATCCTGATTTAGTTGCATTTCTTAAAGTATATGCTTTATATTTAGAACGTACTAATAAATCTGGGTTCTATCTTAATGCTCTTGATATCCAAAGAGATATCGACCATGTAGAAGAAACCCTTCTTACAGAACTACAAAATGAAATTGGTATTGCTGTACCAAGAGACTTTGCTACAGACCCAAGAATGTTTTATAAGAGGCTTGTTGAGTTCTATAGAAGTAGAGGTACACCAGAATCAATCACATCATTCTTTCGTGTTATATACGATGATGAAGTAGAAACATATTTTCCATTTGTAGATTTACTTAATCCATCAGATGGAGATTGGACAGATCAAACTACAGATATTATAGCAAATCAATCTAACTATACAGCTTGGAATGTGTTTACAATATCTGGTACACCAACAGTAGTTAGCGGTAATAATGATGCAAGTAATCCTGCATTCTTTGATGATGATATAGTATTTGTTAATGATGTATATCAAACTCCAGATACAGATTATGTTGAGGAAGTATATTCAGATACAACAACTAAATATAGATTAACATTTACAAGTGCATTATCAGATGGCGATGTGGTTAAGACATATCCTAAGGGTTTATTTACAACTAATCAAGGATTCTTATCAGATAAAAAATATTTACAAGACTCTTATTACTATCAACAGTTCTCATATGTTATACGTACTGGTAAGAACATAGCAGATTGGAAGAATGCATTTACAAGATTAATTCACCCAGCTGGATTTAAGTTCTTTGGTGAAATATCAATATTAATTAAGTTATTAACTTCTGGTATGCCATCACAATTATATGGTTGGTTACCACCAGCTGGTAAAATTACTATTAACTTAGCTCAAGAACAAATTGGTCCAGTAGCTTTTTATAGAACTAATTATATAGAGAAAACTTATACACATATACCATTTACTACAACTGGAACTTATAATATTGGTTCGGGTGGCGGCAGAATAGGTATGTGGAATCATTGGGAGAACATGAAGTTCAGATATTTAGGCCCAAATAGCGATTTCGCTCACTATACAGTGCAAGATAGTATAAATAACAATATAGGATTACAATTCGGAATCCAACACCGAAATCAAATAGTGATTTCATAAATAAAACAGAGGAAATAAAATGGCAGCAATTATAACTAGCAAATTTAGATTAGATACAACTAATAAATTCTTGGCTAGTCTTGGTGACAACACATTCTACATGGCCTTGGGACGGCCTAACGCGTGGACTGATGATACGGTTCCAACAACCCCATATGAAAATGACTATACAAGTAATACTTTATGGGAAAACATGTTTGCCATGAAAAAGATTGCTAGTACAGACATTATTCATTGTTCACCAAGGAACCTTTGGGTTTCTGGTACAACTTATGTAGAGTATGACGATCAAGACACTAACATAGAAAGCAAAGTATACTTTGTTATCTCAGATAACAATAACGTATACATTTGCTTAAAGGCAGGAACAGGAGCAAGCACAACAAACCCAGACGTTTCACCGGGTGGTGTAGTAACAACAGGAGTTATTAACTTCTCAGCAACAGATGGTTACATATGGAAATATATGTATACAGTCCCAACAACTGATGTGACAAAGTTTTTAACATCATCATTCATACCAACAAGACATATTAAAGTTACACCTCCAGGAGGTTCTGACACAGCATTGGTTAATCAATATAGTGTGCAGACTAATGCAGTTGATGGTGCAATATATAATATGAAGATAACTACTGCGGGAACTGGATATGCTAATGGTGCTACCGAAGCTATCCTTACAATCGTAGGTGATGGCACAGGTGCTACAGCTACGGCCGTAGTAGCGGGTGGAGCTATTACAGGTATTACAATGACAGCCCCAGGTTCAGGATATACTCACGCTACTGTAACAGTAGCAGGTACAGGTACACTTGGTGCAGTAAGACCAGTGATTGGTCCTCCAGGTGGATTCGGTGCAGACTCAACCAATGACTTACGTTCACATTACGTAACAATTAATACTACATTTACGGGTGATGAGTCAGGTAGTATTCCAGATTCAAATGACTTTAGACAATTGGCATTAATTAAGAATCCAATTGAAGAAGCCAATGATGGAATAACCGCAGGGTCATTTGTAGCAAATAACTTTTATAAAATTTTAACAACTGGCTCTACTGATTATACTTTAATTGGTGCAGCCGATAGTTATGTTGGTACAGTATTTAAAGCATCAGGGGTTGGTTCAGGCTCTGGTACTGCAGCTCAGATTGCAGAAGCTAATACGTATAATACATGTAAAAGTTTAACAGTTGCTACAGGAGCAGCATTCCCAGCAGACCAAATAATCCAAGGTACTATAACAGGTGCTTTAGGTCAAGTAGTGGAATATGATTCAAGTAATGGTATTATATATTATACTCAAAATGAAGCTACAGGCTTTGTTACATTTACTGATTCAGATTATATTCGTGAGAATGGTACAGCAATTGCAGGACAAGATTGTACAGCAGTAGGAGTTCCTTTAATTAACCATCATTCAGGTGATGTAATGTTTGTAGAAAATAGAACAGCAACATCTAGAGGTGATGGTCAAGTAGAGACAGTAAGATTAGTAATCGCATTTTAATAGGAAAGAAACATGGCAATTTCATTTAACGTAGAACCATATTGGGACGACTTTGATGCCGCGGGAGCGGATGGTTTAAGTCCTAAAGAAAAATATCAAAGGATATTATTTAGACCTGGTAAGGCTATACAAGCAAGAGAATTAACCCAGCTACAAACAACATTACAAAACCAAATATCATCTACGGGTGACCATATATTTAAGGATGGTTCTGTTGTTGTCCCTGGTGCAGTTCACCTTCATAATAAAATTGACTATGTAAAATTAGATTCAGCTAATGCATATTGTGATACTGTTGCAGAATTAGTTGGTACTGAATTTACTGATGGTACTAACACAGCAAAAGTTATTCATGCTGCTTTAGCTTCTGGCTCAGATCCAATTACACTATGGGTACAATATATATCTGGTGCTGTATTTGCAGATAACGCAACGATAACAGATGGAGCTGATAAATCAGCAGAAGTAAAAGCATCTAGTGCCACAGGCTTTGGTTCAATAGTATCTATCGAAGATGGTATATACTATATTAAGAAACACTTTGTTGTAGCTAAAGCTAAGACAATTATATTATCTAAATATACATCAAGCGTATCATTTGATATTGGATTATTAGTTACTGAAGCTCTTATTAGTTCAGGTTCTGATGCAACATTAAATGATAATGCTACGGGTACTCCTAATGAGTCTGCCCCAGGCGCACATCGTTATTCTATCACAGCAGTATTAACTACTCAAGCAGTTAATGCTAATGATGGTAACTTTGTTCTTATAGCTCGATTAGAGTCTGGTGTTATTACAAAACATGCGAGGTCCGCTGACTATAACGAATTAGAATCTGTATTAGCTCGTAGAACATTTGACGAATCTGGTAACTATTATATTAATCCATTTAAAACCCTTGTCAAAACACATCAAGCCGATACTCCTGATGCTACTAAACTATCTCTTGCAGTTGAGCCTTCTAAAGCTTATGTAAGAGGTTATGAAATACAAACATTAGCAACTACTAATGTACACTTTGATAGAGCAAGAACTTCAGAAAGAGTTACAGATAAAGTTACAGAGATAACACATAATAATTATATTGAAGTTATAAACATGTATGGCACACCAGATATTACCACGTTTGGTTTAATATCTATTGAGAATTCAGGTGGTACAGAGATTGGTACATGCCGAGCTCGTTCAATAGAACGTGTTTCAGGCGATGGTGGAACAGGTGCGTCAAGATATAGAATACATATATTTGATTTTACAGGTACAATGACAGCAGCAACTCAACTAGATGATAGTGAAGGCACCACACCAGGTGCTACATTTGCTGCAACAATAGCAGACGGTGGTGCAACCACAGCGTATAATATTGGTCCGGACTCTTTAGTATATCCATTACCATACGATAGAATTAAGACATGTAATAGTGAGACTGATGAAGCTCAGCCAGTTGATTTTAACTATCGTTATGAAACTAATCGTATACTTACTCAGGCAACTGTATCTGTTGGTCTTACCGCAACATTTACTTTAGCCTCTGCTGGTGAACAATTTGGTACTTATAGTTCTAATCAAAATTGGATTATAATTCAAGATACAGATAATACAGAAGGTGGTGAAGAAGTTGTAGTAGGTGATATCACAGTTAATAATGGAGCAAATCCTCCAAACTGTGTTATATCTAATTTACCGGCTGCTGGTAAGCTAGTAAGATTAATTGCTCCAGTTATTAAAACAGCAATTCATAAGACTAAAACATTAGTTACTAACACCGCTGTTGCATTTAATGCTCTTGATGACTTCACTGGTACAGGAATGGCTCTTGGCCATGCTGACATATATCGTATAGTATCTGTTGAGGAAACCTCAGGTTCTGTTGATGTTACTGAACACTTTGAATTAGATAATGGACAAACAGAGACTCACTATGGTATAGGAAGAGTTAAACTTAAGACCACATCTAATTATACAGCAAGTTCTTCAAATTCTGTAGCGCTTACTGTTACATATGATTACTTCTCACATACTGCAGGTGACTTCTTTACAGTTGATAGTTATACCGGAGAAGTTGACTATGCAGATATTCCTAAATTAGAAGATACAGAATTAAGAAGTGCCGTTGACTTTAGACCACGTGTGTCTAATGCAGGTGGTAACTATACTGGAACAGGTGCGTCAACAGGATTTGCTCCTACAAGATATACTCAATTTGAAACTGATATACAATTCTACTTACCAAGAATGGATAAGGTTTATATAAATTCTGCTGGTGAGTTCGGTGTTTCACCGGGTGTTCCAGCACGTGAACCAGAAGCACCTGGCGTTCCTAAAGATGCAATGCATTTATATACGTTAAGTATTACTCCATATACATTAGACCCAAGTGAAGTTGGTGTTGAATATATTGACCAAAGACGTTATACAATGCGTGATATTGGACATCTTGATACGCGAATAGGTCAAGTAGAATATTATGCTGCACTTAATTTCTTAGAAACTGAAGCACAAAACAAACAAATTTTAGATACATCATCCCCTTATAGTTTAAGATGGAAGTCTGGTTATTTAGTAGATGGATTTGCAAATACTAGAATGTCAAATTCTAGCTCACCAGAATATAGAGCTTCTGTTGATATACCTGAGCGTACATTAAGACCTTCATTTTCTCAAGGTAATGCTGCGTTAGCATATCATGCAGCTGGTTCAGGTACAACAAAAACAGGTGATTTAATAACATTACCATATACTAGTTCTGCGATTATATCACAAACACAATATTCTGGTACCATTAATGTTAACCCTTATGACGTATTCAACTGGACAGGTTCAGTAGCACTAGCTCCTTCAACCGATGAATGGATGGATATTGATAGGAGACCAGAAGTTGTTATTAACAATGATGGTGAATTTGATGCTATGGTAGCAGCGCTTCAACCTCAACTTGGTACTGTATGGGGTTCTTGGCAAACTCATTGGACTGGTGGAAAGGCAAGTCATGAAAGTGTTTATACTCCAGGTAAATGGGTTGGTGCCGCAGGTGGTAGAAGAAATGGATTTAGGACTAGAGGTTCTTGGTCTTTTACTGAAACTACTACTCCTCGTGTAAGAAGTGGTAAGTCAAGGTCAGGCATTCAAACAACTATTGCTGTTGAAACATCCAGAGTTAGTCAAGGTGATAGAACAGTTGAAGTTAACTTCGTTCCATATATGAGAACAAGATTAGTTCACTTTACTGCAACACGCATGATGCCAAATACTACAGTTTATGCATATTTTGATGGTGTTGATATATCGGATTATGTTAATGAAGCTCAACCGGGTTATACACCTCTCGTAGGTATTAATAGTGTTGTTGCTCATCCATCTGGTGCTGGTGCATTAACAACAGATGCAAACGGTGCTGTATCAGGTTCATTTTTAATACCTAATAATAGTACTACTCAATTTACAGCTGGTACAAAAGAATTTAAATTAACCTCTGACAATACTAATAATGATGCTTTAACCCGTACAACAGCTATGGCAGATTTTACTGCGGCAGGTTTAATTGAAACAGTAGAAAATGTTATTATTTCAACTAGAACTCCTGTACTTCAAAGGAATAGTGTTGGTTCTGGTGTTGTATCATGGAGTGACCCATTAGCTCAGTCCATATTACTTGATAAAGCTACATTTGTAACTTCATTAGACCTTTACTTTGTAACTAAAGATGATAACATACCAGTACAAATTCAAATTAGAAAAATGGTTAATGGATTCCCAACCCAAGAGGTTATTCCATTCTCAGATGTAACAATTAATCCTAGTGCAGTTACTGCGGATGGTAGTTCAGCTACAACATTTACATTCCCATCACCAGTATTCTTACAAGATGGTATTGAATATGCAATTGTTATTCTTGCTAATTCAAATAATTATACTGTACGCTATGCTGAGATTGGTGGTGAAGACCAAAGTGGTAATAGAATTTCACAACAACCATATAATGGTGTTTTATTCATGTCACAAAATGCTTCAACATGGACAGCAGACCAGAATAAAGACTTAATGTTTGTTCTTAATAGAGCAGTATTTGATACTTCGGTTTCACGTACATGTGTACTTAGAAATGCTGCATTGCCTTCACGTGCATTAACAAATAATCCAATTACAACAACTAGTGGTTCAACTAATATTACTGTGGCTCATCGAGACCACGGAATGAAAGTTGGTGATGATGTTACTTTAGCTGGACTTGCAGCAACACTTAATGGTCATACTACTACACATTTAAATGCAACCCATGAAATTACAGCAATCACAAGAGATACATACACATTTGTGTCAGATGGTACAGGTAGTGCTACAGGTATTGGCGGTGGTGCACTTATGCAAGCAACTCAACATTTAGCTTGGAACACAATGCTTCCAATTCTTCAACAGGTTGTATTACCTGATTGTACCCAAACTTGGACAGTTAAAGATTCATTAGAGTCTAGTGGAACTATAACATCAACTGCTGCAGCTATTACACCTAACGAAAATTATACACCATTATATCCTAAAGTGATTAAGCCTGCCGCATCACCTGACCATACATTACAACTTGATGGTACATTTACTTCATCATCAGATTTTGTATCGCCGGTTATTGACTTAGAAAGATGTTCAGCAATTACTATTTCAAATAGGATTGATAATAATGCTGGTGGAATAGCAGAAACAACTCCAGGCGAAGGTACTAGCTTAGCTAAATATATAACTAAGACAGTTGAATTAGTAGATTCATCAGATACAATTAAAGTTTATGTAGATATTAATCGTCCTAATGGAACATTTGTAGATTTATATTATAAATCTGGTAATACAGTATCAACATTTGATGCACAAAATTGGGTATTGGCAACAAATGATTTAACTAATGTAACATTCTCAGATGGAAATTCATATGAAGAGACAATATATAGTATTACACCAGCTGATACATTTACATTATTTAATATTAAGATTGTGATGAGGTCTACTGGTACAAGTTATATTCCTAAGATTCAACAGCTTAGAGCTATAGCGTGTAAGGTATAATGAAAGACCAGATTGTCATGTTACTTCTCGGACTACTCATAGCTTTGGGTGGTTGGACAATGACACAGACGTTTAGTTTAAGTACTACTCAGGCAGTTATAGATGATAAGGTTGATAAGTTAGAAAGACAAGTTGAGAAAATGCAAGACCAAATGGACGAAATGTTAAATGTAGATGAGGAGATTATGGAACAGCATGAAGATTTATTTGAACAGATTTTAAATAGTTCTGGTGGTAGTACACCATCATATAATTACTAATGCAGATACCAGTTAAAGGACATTCTAATTTAGTAAGGGACACAAGTTCAGGGGCTATTATAAATATTGGCAATGAAGGTAATGTTTATTCAGCCGCTAGAGCTAAAGGAAAGGCTGATGCAGAGAGATTAAATAAAGTAGAACAAGACGTATCGGAAATTAAAGATATGTTAAAACAATTAATAGAGAGATAATATGGCAATAGTAAACGTAACAACAGCAAACACATTTGAAGAATGGAGAGTTAAAAGCAATGAGCTTGGTACTGCTATTGGTGATCTTACTAATCTGACTGAGCCATTAGCAGGAGCAACAAATGTTATTGCTGCATTGGCTGACCATGAAACACGAACAGAAGCGTTAGATGCTATTGTTGGTGTTGAAGCTTTGTGGGATGCAGCCGGTACTTATGATACAATACGTGAAGCGGTTAATAAAAACCATGCTGATATTGAAACATTATCTAATACAGCTGGTATTGACTTAGCTACTAATAGTTTAACAGGATATAATGGTCCTACACCACATACTTTAGTAGGTATACTTAATGACCAATATGCTTTTGATGGTGGTGATGATGAAACTACTAACCTTAATACTACTGCACAAAACTTAGCGGGAGGTGTTAGTGAAGTAAACACTAAAGCGACTACTAACTTAGCAAGCATTGGTACTATAGGTTCACTCGCAACAGCAGCGACTAACTTAGTTGCCGCTGTAAATGAATTACACACTGAAGTAAATGCTAATACGTCAGCTGTTGGTGCTATTGGTACAACTTATGTAGCAGTAGCAGGTGATACAATGACCGGCACACTTATTTCCCCAAGTTCTGGATTATCCGGTTCAACAGCGGGTATTAGTGCTGCAACGTTATTAACATTAGGTACTGGTTCGGGTACAGCAATACAAGTTGATGCTAATCAAAGAATTGGTATTGGTAAAGTTGCACATGCTTCTCATAAAGTAGATGTATCTGGTCTTTTAAATGCTACAACATTAAGCTACGGCGGTACTGATATACAAACAAAATTCGATGCAAGATATTTACAATTAGGTGAGAATTTTGAAGATGCAGTTGGAGCAATGGTTACAGGTAATACTGAATCAGGTGGAATTACAGTTACATATCAAGATGCCGATGGTACATTAGATTTTGTAATTGCAGATGATGGACATAATCACGTTATAGGTAACATTGATAACTTCACAGAAGAAGTACAAGACATTGTTGGAGGTATGGTTACAGGTAATACTGCGTCAGGTATTACAGTTACATATCAAGATAGCGATGGAACAATTGATTTTGATGTGAACGACCCAACAATAACTTTAACAGGAGCTGTTACTGGTTCTGGTACAATATCAAACTTAGGTTCAGTAGAAATAGCAACATCTGGTGCATCCGCACTTAAATTAGACATTTATGATGTGGCAGGAAGCCAGTTGTTCTAAATAGGTAATTTTATAAATATAGGTATGAAGAAATGGCAGTATTATCAAATTTAAGTGTAGACCAAGGGGCAGATTACTCAGCAGAGATAATAGTAGAAGACGCTAATGGTAATGTTGCTAACTTAGCGAATTATACGGTCGCAGGACAGATAAGAAAAAGTTATGCTTCTAGTACTGCAACGAATTTTACAACTAGTATAACTAATGCCGGTAATGGGCAAGTTACAATTAAGTTGTCAAACACGACTACAAATGGTATGAAGGCTGGTCGTTATTTATATGATATAGAAATAACAGATAACGCTGGTGTAAAAACCAGAGTTGTTGAAGGGCAAATAACAATTAATCCAGGAGTTACACAAATATAATGGCATTACAAGGAAAGATAACAGCAACTAGGGGTTACCAGTCTGCTGGGTTGACTAAAAAAGTCATCATGGCAAAAAATATAAGTGTCTCTGGAGTGACAACCACGCTAGCTGCCCTGACAGATGTAGATACATCAGCTAGGTCAGACGGTTCCATGATTCAATGGGATGCGGCTGCGGGTACCTTCAAAGTGAAGGGAGATATACAAGATACAAATAGTAATTTAAAATTAATAGGCGGGACATTTTAATGGGTGACTCGGCAAACATAACACAGGAGAAATAGAATGGCAGGAACAGTCATTGTAACTAAATATAGTTTAGCCACTGGGTCACCAGCTACAGATGCATTATCGGTCGGTGAACAAGCCTACTCATTTAGTTCAAAGAAATTATTCGTAGGAGAAACGTCGGGTTCGGACGTAGTAGCACGAATAGTTGGTGGTCAGCATTATACAGATATGATGGACCATACTGCTGGTACGTTAACAGCGTCCTCAGCAATTATAACAGATGCGTCAAATCAAATTAGTGCATTAAATGTTGACAACTTAACATTAGATGGTAATGCAATCACATCAACAAATACAAACGGTGATATTACAATCACACCACATGGTTCTGGTGCTGTTATTATCGATGGTTTATCACATCCAACATCGGATGGTTCAAATGGTCAGTTCTTAAAAACTGATGGTTCAGGTAATCTAACATTTGGTACGGTTGTAAGCACATTAAGTATTGCAGCCGATACAGGTTCAAATGATACTGTAAATACTGGTGAGACAATAACATTCACGGGTGGTAACGGTGTTGATACTGCGGTAACTGATAATGTAATTACAATTAGTACAGAAGAAGCAACATCAGCTAATCAGGGTGTTGCAACATTTAATACTGCTTCATTTGATGTAACATCAGGTGATGTAACTGTTAAAGCATTAGGTATTTCAAACGCTCAACTTGCTGGTTCAATCGCAAATGCGAAACTATCAAACTCAACTGTTGCATACGGTGGTATTACATTAGCATTAGGTGCTTCGGATACGACTCCGGCATTTGACCTAACTGATGCAACTAACTATCCAACATCATCATTAACTGGCAGCATTACTAATGCTCAATTAGCAGGTTCAATTGCTAACGGTAAACTAGCAAATGATGGTATAACAATTGGTAGTACTGATACTTCATTAGGTGATACAATCACTGACTTGAATGCAATGACATCTATTGATGTTGATAACTTA
>Ga0315319_10000149_pt1 | contig 19754 bp, 5 predicted proteins | sample M1500m3416metaG_FD_203463 | JGI IMG/M metagenome (GOLD analysis project Ga0315319, IMG submission 203463) | Ammonia-oxidizing marine archaeal communities from Monterey Bay, California, United States - M1 500m 3416 | ecosystem: Environmental > Aquatic > Marine > Intertidal zone | place: USA... | reverse complement strand
GACGGTCGCTGGATCAAATACAGCTATGGCTATGAGCAGAACACAGAAGAGTTCTACGTACGCCAGAGCGATCAGTCCGGCCTGGTTAAAGAAAAGTGGTACGACCGCCTGGGCCAACTGGTGCGCCAACAAGAGGCGGGCGAAACCCTGCTGACCCGCAGCTACCTGCTCTCTGACCGCTCCAGCGATGTGAGCAAAATCGCTGAAGCCTACCGCATCACCGGCCGCAGCCTGGCGGTTACCCGTGAAATCTCCCAGCGCCAGGGCCGTGCGCCATCGCCCTATGTGGCGCAGATGATCGAGCAGGACGCCCAAGGCAATCGCACCACCACCGAGTACAACAAATACAGCCAAATCATCCGCGTGCAGTACGCCGATGGCAGTGAGATCAAAAATAGCTACGACCCGGCGACCAATAAGATCAGCGAACGCATCAACGAGCGGGGCATCAAGACCCAGTACCGCTATGACGGTAAAGGCAACCTGATCGAACAGATCGACGCCGCCGGCACGCCGGTCGCTAGCACCATCACCTATGCCTACAACGACTTGGGCCAACTGAGCGAACAGAACAACCCTGCCAGCGGCACTACCCCGGCTGCCAAATGGCAGTACCAGTACGACGGCAAGGGCAATAGCACTAAAGTTATCGACCCGCTTAACCATGAAACGGCCTACACCCATGACGTACTGGGCAATGTGCTGACCCTGACCAATGCCCTGAGCAACGTCTGGACCAGCACCTATGACGCGGCGGGTAATCTCACCAGCCTGACCACACCGCTGAATCAAACGGTCACCTACCAGTACGATAAGTTGGGTCAGCGCACCCAGACCAACGCCCCCAACGGCGCCGAAATGCTTACCGCATACAACGCCGCCGGTTTGCCGATCAGCATTACCGACGCAGCTAGCGCTAAAACCCAGTTCGAATACGACGCCAACCAGCGCCTGGTGGCGGTGATTGACCCGCTGGGCAATAAGAATGAGCGCCAATACGATGCTCGTGGACGTCTGCTTAACCAGAAAGATGCCAATGGCAATACCATCCAGTACCAGTACGACAAAGAGCGCCTAAGCGGTATCGACTACCCGACCTACCAAGAGCGCTACCAGTACGACAGCCGTAAGCAGGTCAAAAGCGAGACCCGCGAGTACAGTGAAGGCGGTACGGCTAAAACCCAAACTGATCAATACCGCTACCTGGCAGACGGCCTGCTGGAACAGCATCTGGATGCTGCCAGCAGTCCCACCTCCGGTGGCTACGATGCTCAGGGTCGCCTTACTAGCAGCGCCGACGCCGAGGGAGGAATCACCCAGTTTGCTTACGATGTTCGTGGCAATCTGATCCGCGTTACCGACCCGGCCGGTCGTATCACTCAGTTCAGCTACGATGCCCGCGATGCGCTGATTGCTGAAATCAAACCGGGTGACAGCACTACCCCACGCACTGAGCGCCGTTATCGTTATGACGCAGTCGGTAACCTTACACAAACCATCACCCCGGATGGCCGCGTGAGTCAGTACCAGTACGACGATGGCAATCGCCTGATCCAGACCCGTCACTTCAGCACTGCAGCACAAGCCGAAGCGGGCGGGGCGGAACGCACCACCACCTACAGCTACAGCTATAGCGATCTTGATCAGCTGCAAAGCTACGAAGATGAAGAGAGCAAGGCGGTTTATCAGCATGACGCCCTAGGTCGGGTCACCGAAGTCACCTTTACCTATAAAACCGCAACGCCGGTGTTTAGTAAAACCATCGGCTACAGCTACGACGCCAATGGCCGCAAAGCCACCTACAGCACCGCCGAGCAGCAGACCTACAGCTATAACTACAGCGCCCATGGCCAGCTTAATGGCCTGAGCATCCCGGGGGAGGGCAGCATCAGCCTGCAGAACTTCAACTGGCTGCAGCCGCAAAACATCCTCTACCCAGGTGGTAGCAGCCTGCAGGTCGTGCATGACGGACTGCTGCGCTACAGCAGTCGCGACCTGAAAGACCCGGCCGGTAACCCAATCCAGAGCTACAGCTACCAGTACGATGCCGTGGGCAATATCACCGCTATCGCCGGCCAAGACGGTAAGGCGGATTACGGTTACGACAAGCTCTATCGCCTGACCGAAGCGCAATACCCCGAGGGCGACTCAAGAACCAATGAAGCCTACGCCTATGACGGCGTGGGCAATCGCCTGGATGCAAAAACCAGCACAGCCGAACTGGATATCAGCCAGTGGCAATACAACGCCCATAACCAGCTGGTCAGCCATGCAGGCATCGGCTACCGCTATAACGCCGACGGCCACCTGATCGAAAAGGGCGCGCTGCAAGAAAACGGCAGCTTGATCCAGAGTGGCAGCATCGACTATTGGCGCTACCAGTACGACAGTCGTGAGCGCTTGGTTGAAGTGCAGAAGAATGGCCAGCCGCTGGTCAAGTACGCCTACAACCCGCTAGGCCAGCGTATTAGCAAAACCCTGCTGGCGAGCAACCAAACGACCTACTACCTGTACAGCGAAGAGGGCCTGGTCGGCGAATACGACGCCCAAGGCCAGCTTAAGCAGGAATATGCTTATGACCCAACCAAGCCATGGATGAGCCAGCCGCTGTTTACCCGTACCCAGCGCAGCGATACCCAAGCCTGGAGCGTGAGCTACTTTGGTACCAGCCATCTGGGCACACCGGAAGTAGCGTTTGAGAAAAGTGGGGAAGTGACGTGGCGGGCCAAGGCGCAGGCCTTTGGTGAAACGCAAGTAACGCTCAATATCATTAATAATGCGTTGCGCTTTCCGGGGCAGTATTTTGACGAAGAAACCGGGCTGTATCAGAACTACTTCCGTGACTACGATCCGCAACTTGGGCGTTATGTGCAGAGTGATCCGATTGGTTTGCTTGGTGGTTTAAGCCTCTATGCATATGTAGATGGTGGTCCCATTATATATATTGATCCGTACGGATTATTTAATCCAACTAAGTTTGCGTCAGCTGCTTTGAATACAGGCAATGCATTCAGAAAAGCGTTTCAAGGGTTAGCTATGGTTCCCGTAGCGATATTGACTGGTGCTCTAGGGCAGCCACAGTTTGCAATACCTGCGGGTGGCCTAGCTGCTTGGAATTTTCTTGGCTCTATATCTGCTGCCAAAAGAGCAGGTCAGCAGCTCGGAGAGTCGTTTGCGGAGGATTATTGTGATGCCACAGTCCGTAATTTTTTAGGAGTTCTCCCTTTCGGCACTCAATATGATGATCCGGAGGAGCCATGGCCTTGGGAGATTGATGTTTTTGAGGGGGAAAGTGTTTGGGATATTGCCGGCGAGTTGTCTTCTGCTTTTTAGGTTGAGTGGGATATGAATGTGTTTAAAAGCTTTATTTACTGGTTCCTTATCTTGCTGGCTATTGGCTTGATGACTTGGTTTCTTATCGAGTCTTTGCTTTTGCGCTTAATTTTAATTTCTCTATGTGTTGTTTTTGCAGTTATTGATATTTTTAGATTTTCGAGAAGTGGGCGGTCATTTTTAAGTGTGTTTTGGGGGCGTTTGAAAAAAATATGGGATTCAATAACTCTTTTGGATATATGACCAGCCAGGTAGGTCGGGTCATGACCCGCGCTGATTGATCGTGCGGCCACCGCGTTAATTGTTTGTACGCCCTATGTGAATGACGATGCTTTTGGGCTTTATTGGCACCGCCACGTTCACTTGGGATTGTCGGTGCGGCGGGGGCTTGGCGCGTTACGCCTTCGGCTAACCCGCCCTACGTTGCAACATTGTTTTGAGTTTGGGTGATGTATGGCGCGTTTAAATAGGCTGTCGTTTGGGCAGTTGGGGGCGTGGTTGGTATTGCTGGGGCTATTTGTGCTGCCGGCTGCCTACGGCGTTGCCCTTTGGCAATGGCAGCGTAATTTGGCGGCGGAGGTACTGCCATTGCCTCCTGTTGCAGAGGCTTCTAAGCAACGTGCCGAGCTAGATTATGCTGCGCTGGCCCAATTGTTCGGCTCGACTAAAGCTGAGCCGGTCGCTGCGCCCGTCAAGGAAAGCACCCTGTCGCTCAAACTGGTAGCCAGTTATGTCGGCGGCAAGGGCCGCTCTGCGGCGGTAATTGCCAGTAGCGAGAATAATCACAAGCTCTATTACCAGGGCGACAAGCTATTGCCTGGCGTTGAATTGGTTACGGTGCAAGCACGTCGGGTGCTGATCAAGCGCAACGGCGTGCTGGAAAGCGTCAGCCTTTCGGACGATCAGTCCGGCGGAGCCCCAGCGCGACCTGCTGCCGTTGCAGCGGCGCAGCAGCCGGCTGTGGTGCCGGTAGCCACACCGATCAGCCAACAGAAGCTGGCGGATAAATTGAATAAATTGAAAGCTTTAGCCAGTGGGGAAATCTGATGCGTTGGGGTGCTGTGTTGTGCGCGCTGCTGTTTTGCGCAGCGTTGTCGGCCGAGGAAGAGAAAGCAGCCGGGCTGGATCTGGATATGAAAGATGCGGATATCCGCACTTTGATCGAGTGGGTGGCTGACCAGACTGGCAAGAACATCGTTATCGACCCCCGAGTAAAGGGCAAGGTGACGGTGGTGACCAGTGAGCCGATTCCTCAGGAAGACCTGGACCAACTGCTGAGCTCAGTGCTTAGCGTGCACGGTTTCGCCCTGATCAAAGAAAACAATGTGTTCACCGTGGTGCCTGAGGCCAATGCCAAGTCATCAAGCTTGCCAGTTAATGAGCAAGACGCCGGGGCCGGCGATAACGTGGTCAAGCTGTTCAAGCTGAATAATGTGTCGGCTGCGCAGTTGGTGAATCTGCTTAAGCCCATGGTGCCGCAGAGCGCCTATATCGCGGCGTATCCAGATCGCAACTACATCATCGTGGCGGACCGGGCGGTGAATATCGCCAAGATTGATGACCTGGTTGAGCGTCTGGATCAGCAGTGGGAGGTGGGCACCGATGTACTGCCGCTGAGTTATGCCAACGCGCAAGACATTCTGACCATGGTTAATGCTTTGTTCCCCAAGCCCAAGGCAGAAACCCCGGAAGGCTTTTTCTCGATTGGCGCGGATGTACGCACTAACAGCATCCTGGTTTCGGGCGATGAAGTGTTGCGCCGCCAGGTGCGTGAAGTGGTAGCGCGCCTGGATCGCAAGGTTAAAGGGGTGGGCAATACCAAGGTGTTCTATCTGCACTATCTGCGTGCCGCCGATACCCTGCCGGTGGTGCAGAGTTTGAGTGCGAGCATTCAAAAGCAGGGGCTTAACGCCCAGGACAATCTGGTTGAAGTGAATATCCAGGCCAGTGAAGCAACCAATGCGTTGGTCGTTACCGGGCCTCCGGATGTGATCGACGCGGTTGAATACATCATCAACAAACTGGACATCCGCCGGGCGCAGGTGTTGGTCGAAGCCGTTATTGTTGAGGTGTCTGAGTCTGAAGGGCTAGAACTGGGTGTCGAATGGCGCACCAGTGACAGTGCCAAAGGTGGCGATGGCATTTATGGCGGAACGCTGTTCCGTGATGGTGCAGGTATAGGCAATGCGGATGAGGCGCCGAATCTGTTGAGCGGTTTGGCGCTGGGTTTTTATCGCAACGGCTCACTGCGCGGGTTGTTCAAAGCGCTGGAAACCAGCGACTCGCTGAACATCCTATCCAAACCCAATCTGGTGACCTTGGATAACGAGGAAGCCAAGATCGTTGTGGGGCAGAACGTGCCTTTCGTTACCGGTCGCTCAACCAGCGCGTCAAGCCCAACCGATAACCCTTTCCAGACCATTGAGCGCAAGGATGTCGGCATCACGTTGACGGTCAAGCCGCAAGTGAATGAAGGCGATGCCATTACCTTGGACATTACCCAAGAAATCTCCAGCGTTTCCAACTCGCGGGTGGCGCAGGCGCAGGACATCATCACCAATACACGTTCAGTAAAAACCCGTGTGCTGGTTGAGGATGGCCAAACCTTGGTGTTGGGCGGGCTGATTTCTGATGAGTCGCAAGACGGTGATGCCAAGGTGCCGTTTCTGGGGAAACTGCCAATAATCGGAGCACTTTTTCGCAGCGATAAAAAAGGCAAAAAGAAAAACAACCTGATGATATTTATCCAGCCGCGCATTATTCGCAGCACTGAAGATGCTCAGTTGGTTACGGGTGGGCGTTATCGCTATATCGAACAGACAGCTGAACGGATGGGGTATGACCTTAAAGCGCAGTAACTGGCAGTTGGCTGTATTCGTCGCGCTGATGCTTGGAAGTACAGTGGTGTTTGCGGAGCCTATTTCATCTGCGTGCTGGGTCGATAAGCTGCCGCAGCAGTTGATTGATGTGGATGGCAATGGCGCTATTCAAGGTGCTTGGGCCGTGCCCAGCGGCTTGTTACTTGCCCGTCTAGAACGCGCTAAAGCGCCACAAGGGGTATTGCTTGCAGGGTATGACGTGTTGTCGGCACAGCGTATTTGCGCTGATATCCAAGCGGGGAATATCTCTCAAGCGCAGTTGGTTTTTGGCGGACGTGAGCGGCTTATGGCACAGCAGGGGGCGCCGGCGTGGAACTGGCTGCTGGTGTCAACTGACAAACTCGCCGCCAACTTATTAAGTGGTGAGTTATCAGGGCTGTTTATCGGCAAAGGCAAGGCGGTGGTTGGTGAGGGGCTGAAAAGGTCTTCTTTAACTGACCCGGCTGAAGTTGCCGTTAGGTTGATCGATGAGCAGCAGCAACGCTTTGAGCCTGTGGTGTTATTTGTTGCTGTGCAGTATCAACAGCAGTTCTTCGAGTTCTTTTCGAATAATCCGTTGCCTGGGGTTTTTCTGTCCTTTGATGAGGCGGAGTCGGTGCGCGATGTCCTGAATAAATATGCGAGCGTTTCAACGGATGATCAGGCGCGCCAGCTTAACTATTACTGCGATTAGTCTGTTCTGTAGCCAGGTTTGTACGGCTCAGCCTTTTGAGTTGTTATTGCGCTTACAGAACGACAGCTCGGCTGTGATACCAGCGGCGGAGGTCTGTGGATTGATGCCTCTGGCGCTGGATGCGCAGGTGCGCGATTGGCAGCTTTCCGCCTCACGGCCGTTACGCCAAGGTTCGGAAACTTACTGCCTGCAACATGATTCGCTGGGCCCCCACCAGTCGCAACAAATCGCGGTGCAATGGCTGCCGGTACTACCGCAGCCGGACGCTGCATGGCGGCCTGCAGCGCCTTATGATCTGACTCAATCCCCATCAGCACAGTTGTTGCAGTTGTCGGATTCATTTGCGGTATATCCGCAGCGGGAAAGGGTAGGGCGGATTTATGCCTGGATGGTCGACAACATTACCTTCTCCGGTATCCGTCGCGGCATCGAAGGTGCGGAGCATGCTTTGCAAGTAGGGAGTGGCGATTGCACCGAGCATATGCTGCTGGCTGGTGAGTTGTTAGAGCGGAATGGCGTCACAATTCGAAGAGCTTTAGGGGTTGCAATTCCGAAAGACCAGCATCGTATAAGCGCGGCTGCGTTGCATAACTGGATCGAATATCTAGATAATGGCAGTTGGCTAGTTTTTGACTCTTCCAAGAAGCTGCTAGGGGCTCCCGAAACGGAGAGCTATCTCGCGCTGCATTTCTATCAGAGCAGCCAGCAGTTGACGCATGAACCCTTCACCACCGATTTGCCACGACTGAAACTATTTTTGCAGTAGACCTAAGGGATTGTTATGAAAGGACTCAAAAAGCTTGCGTTCGCTTGCATGTTGTTCGGCTGTGTGGCCAATACCATGGCTACCGAAATAGCCGACAACTTGCTCAAGCTTGATCCCTTGGTGTACTTCGGTGCCGAGAGTTTTGAAGAGGATGAGGTAAAGGGGCTTAATCGGGGGCGAGCGAATTCCTATCTAAGCCTTTCTTCTGAACCTGCAACCACTCCTAGCTTCCTCGGTCTCAGCACTAAGGAGTTAAGCCATGCTGGGCAGGCTTTGCAGTTCAGTGGTCAGAATTCTCTGACACTTCAAGCCAATTTTCTAAATACTGAAAATCTTAGTGCGGGTGTTGTGCTCGGATTTTTTGCTCGCGGTGCTGATGAGCCAAGCGTATCTAAACAGTGCCTGTTCTCCCTCGGCGATGAAGTTGCGGTAGTGCAGGAAGGCGACTCGTATAGTGTTTACCAGCAAGGTCAGGCTGTAGTTGCTCCAGATGTGCCCGGCCTAAGTAAGCCGGACTATGGTTTTTTTGCTGTGTTTTTCGAAGATAAAATCCAGATATTTTTAGATTTTTCGTTACTGCATGAAATTTCACTGTCTTCATCAGTGGATTTATCCGCAGAGCAAATTGTATTGGGCAACTGTTCGGATTCTGTTAAGCAAAATCTTATAGGGGGAAATTTTAGTGGTCTTGAGGGGGCGTTTGACGAGTTAGTTGTTTTGAAGAATCGGGCTTCATGGGCGCGGAGTTTTATGGTGTTTTCAAGCGATGCTGCGTTTGAAAACAGCGACGAAGATATGCCTAATAATAGTGCTATGACCCGAGTGGTACTGCTTCAGGCTTCGTTAGGTGCTTATCCTGCACGGCTTAACATATCTTCGAGTGTTGGGGAGTATGGACTGCTGGATGGCCATAACTTTGTAACGTTTATCTATCCAGTAGGTGAGTTTTTTCCGGTTGAAACATCGGCTGGGTTGGTGGTCACGGACATGGAATCTGTCAGGTATATGGACAGTAACAGCCCTAGCCAGGAATTAGATATGTTCCTTAGGGGGGATGGTTTCTGGTGGCCAAATCCAATTGAAAATGTCGAGTTAATACGGGTTGAGTGTTTTGGCGATAATGCTGACTGTCAATCGTTTTACAGGCGTACTAACAGTGGAGTTGCATTTGCTGAGCCGGTAGCTCGCGATGGCTTTGCTTTGGAAACAGGCGATCTTCAGTCAGCTTATGATCGCTCGCTAGCCGAATTGAATTTCAGATTTAATGATCTACTAACCATTGATGAAGAACTGCTACTAGGTGCAGGGCGTGTCAAGCTTTATAAAGAAAATGGTGGTGAGTGGAGTGAAATAGCGGTATCAAGAATCAGTGCACAGAGTAGTACAGTTAAGCTGGCTTTTACTCCGCGATTGAAAGACGGTAACTACCGAGTCGTGTTTTCTGAGCAGCTAAGCTCTCATGCAGGTGTTGCCTTAGGTGAAGAGCAAAGCCACGAATTCAGCGTGACGCAAAGCGAAGTGATAGTTAGCACTGATACCAATATCAGTGCGGTTGATTATCAGCATGACGGTAAGCGCCTTATTGTTGATGGTGCCACGCTTACACTTGCAGGAACTCATGATTACGACACGGTAGTGGTACGTAACTCTGGCGTTATTACTGCACCAGTGAATCAGCGTATCAGTATCACTGCTGATGAAATCGAGGTCGATGCGACTTCAAGGATTGATGTCAGTAGTAAGGGGCTGCTGGGTGGAGCAGCAATTGGTAGCTATTCTGGCGGTAGTTATGGAGGCAGCGGTGGCTCCTACAATGCTGGCGTCACTAATGCGCCGTATGGTGATTTCCATGAGCCGATAGAGTTCGGTACAGGTGGTCGGCGCTCAAATGATAGTGTTACGAGAGGCGGTGGCTCAATTGAGCTGCGTGCTGCTTTACTTAAACTTGATGGCTTGATTCAAGCTAATGGTCAGGATCAGTACCTTAGTGGCTCGGGAAGTGGTGGTTCTATTCTCTTGTATGTGGCAGAGCTTGAGCTTGGTGAGAGTTCGTTAATTCAGGCGGATGGAGCACGTGCATTAGGAATACTAGATAGCGGCGCCGGAGGTGGTGGTCGGGTGGGTATTTACTATAGGCAGGTTAATCGGGGCGAGCTGCAGGATAAGGTACGTGCGCGTGGAGGCCTTGGGGGCACTCCCAAAGCCCAACATGGCTCCGCTGGTACTGTATATATTAAAAATCTCAATGATGGCCAAGAAATACTGGTTATTGATAATTCCGGTGTCGATGTCGATAGATCGGCAAAAACTATATTGAACATAGGGTCGAAAGGTGAGTATTTAGGCGGGCTTTCCATTGTTGAGGCCAATGCGGATGTAGTTGCTGCTCGGTTAGGGAATATTTTGTTGAGTGGTGGTGCTGTTAGGCTTGATGTGGATGAAGTTTTAGAGGTTTCATTGTCAGGCGGTACTTTGAGTTTAGGTGTTGGTAATGTTGATAAGATTGATGCTTATTATGCTTTGATTGTTCAGTCTAAGTCTGTGATGGTTGGGGATCTAAGTCTTTTAGGTGGTGCCTGGGAGCAGAGTGGTTTTGGTCTTGATGTAAGAAGTTATCGGTTTCAAGACAGTATTTTTTATTCAGATGGGGTGTTTAAACAGCTTTCAAATTCTGAGTTGAAAGTTGATGGTTACACGCTTTCATTAATTAGTGGCGGGGAATGGGATAAGATTAGTGTGGTTAATGGTGGTGTGATTACCACTGCTGTAGCCTCAGACTCATTTGTCGGTGGGGTTGCAATAACTGCAGACGTGATTGAAGTGGACGAAAGCTCGCGAATTGATGTGAATGGTAAGGGGATGCTGGGTACTTCTGCGCTTCCACCACGAGCAGGTGGGAGCTATGGCGGTAGTGGCGGTGTTCAAGGTGGTAAAACTAACGAGGTCTATGGCGATTTTCGCGATCCGAGAGATTTTGGTTCAGGTGGGCGTAATGATAGTACAGGCTTTACCCGAGGTGGCGGCGCTATTGAGTTGCATGCACAGCTACTTAAGCTTGAAGGTGAAATTAGTGCAGATGGTGGAACAGTTCACCTGCATGGTTCGGGTAGTGGTGGTTCAATAAATATATACGCGGATAAAGTTGAGCTGGGTGAAAAAGCTAAAATTCATGCTAACGGGGGGGGGGCTTCGAGTTGGGCAGTGTACGGTGGCGGTGGCGGTGGGCGCATATCTTTGCACTATCGAAATGCGGAAAAAGAAGCATTGCTCAGTGCTCTTCAGGCGCGTGGTGGTGCAAGAAGCAATGCGTATACATCAGTTCTTCATGGCGCCGCAGGTACTATATATCTTGAAGATTTGTTTACTGGCCAGTCTGAGCTTTTGGTAAATAATTATCGTAATATTAATTCTTCGGCAACTACCACTTTAGATCTCAGTCATGGTTGGGGGGTGGGCGGGAAGCTGACTGTGGTGAGCGCTAATGTTGAAGTGTTAGGAACGAAACTGGAAGACGTGTCGCTAACAGATAGCGCAGCTACTTTGAGCGCGGCAACGGTGGAGAGTCTGGCGCTTACTAATAGTTCGTTATTATTGGGTGTGGAAAAAGTAAGTCGGGTGGGTTCGACCGGTAGTGATGTTGTTCAAGCTAAATCTATTTATATTGATGATCTGCAAAAAAATTCCGGTAGTTGGGATCAGGCAGGTTTTGCGCTTAACGCTATAAATTATAAGTTTTCTGGCAGTACGTTGTATATGAGTGGGGCGTTTAGCGGTGCTGCTACGTCTGAGCTTCTGGTAAATGGGTTTACATTGGCTATATACGAAAGTGCACAATGGTCAACGGTTCGAGTGATAGACAATGGAGTAATAACCACTCCGGTAGCCTCGAGTGTATTCAGTGATGGGGTTGTGATCACTGCTGATGAAATTGAGGTTGATGCGAGTTCGCGTATTGACGTAAGTGGTAAAGGTTCTTTACCCACTGCCGAGGTAGGTAGTTACTGTGGCGGTAGTCATGGTGGTTTGGGTGGGAGTTATGCTAGTTGCACAACAAATGTAATCTATGGTGACTTCTCTGCACCAATTACATTCGGAGTAGGAGGCCGGGGGGGCGGTAGCCATAGTTTCGACACTACTCGTGGCGGCGGTTCTATCAAACTGATCACTAGTACATTTAATTTGGATGGACAGCTGCTGGCGAATGGTGCCACTGGTGTTCTCAGTAATGTAGGTGGCGGCGCAGGCGGTTCGATTTGGATTGATACGGAAGTGCTGCTGGGAAGTAGCACCACGCGTATTCAGGCTATTGGAGGCTCTGGAGGTCGGTCAGGTGGCCTTGGTGGGCCTGGTGGCGGCGGTCGCATTGCCATCTACTACGCAGGTTTACAAGGCATTGATGTACTGAGTCAGTTCAGCGTGGCAGCCGGTGCTAAAACGGGTAATGCCACGGCGGGTCAGTCTGGCTCTCTGCATCTGGAAAACCGCGTGGTCTCTACAGCGGTGGCGGGTAGCAATCTGCAAGCTTGGACAAACCAGGCGCTTACCTCCTTTAACGTCGACTTTATTAACGCTGTCGAGCCTGCATCAGTGAACGCCGACACCGTGCGCTTGACTGGTCCTAATGGCACGGTAGCGATCACTGGTATTTCCTCCGTTAATACAGTGCGTTATCAGGTAAATCTGGCTGAGGCGTTAGCTGATGGTGCTTATGAACTGCGTGTAGGCCCTGGCATCCGTTCTGCTCAAGGCCGTGGCATGGACCAAAACAACAACGGCATCGAAGATGAGGTGGACGATGTCTTCGTGCGCAGCTTTGTGGTTGATCGTTCTCCGCCGACGGCACCGGTGATCACCAGTCCACTTGTAGCTCCAGCAATAAATGCACTGACCGCGCGCAAGGTGACGATCAGCGGTGAGCGCGACGCGCAGACCGCGATTCTGGTCAATGGCACGCAGCAGGTTGTCTTGGGTGATGGTGCATGGACGATCAACAACTACGCGCTGGCTGAAGGCGCAAGCGAGTTGCAGGTTCAGAGCCGCGATACGGCGGGTAACGTTTCGCCTGTGAGCCTGCTCAAGTTCACTGTGGATAGCATTGCCCCCGGTTTTCAGCAGTACTCGCACACAGGCTCAATCAAAGAGGTGCCGAGCTCGGTGTGGGTGCGGTTCAATGAGACGGGCAGTGGTCTGGACTTTGCCAGCAGCAGCCTGACGCTTAAGCGGGGTGCCGACACTATCTCCGGCCAATTGAGTTTGGATGGCGATGTGCTGCGTCTGACACCCAACAGCACCTTGCTGGAAGGCGCTTACAGCGTTGCAGCGGTGCTGAAGGACAAGGCGGGTAACCAGAGTACTACCACGTACAGCTTTACCTTGGATTACACCGCGCCAGTGGCCCCGGTGGTAAATGCCTATCCGGCACTGACCACCAATAAGCAGTTACTGGTCTCCGGTGCCAAGGAAAACGGCAGCACGGTGCGTGTGCGTAACGCCGGCAATACCCTGCTCACTAGTATCAGCGGCAGTGCTGCCAGCTGGCAGTACACCTTGGTTCTGGAACCGGGCGATAACCAGTTCACGGTGACGCAGATCGATGCGGCCGGCAACATCAGCCCTGCGACCGCCATTGCCGTGCGTTTCGACAACGAGGCGCCGGGCCCAGTGATGTTTACCCTGGATCCGAAAGGCAGTGGTACTGAAGTGAAGCTGGCCTGGCCGAGCTATGACGAAGCGGCCAACGGCAATGACATCCAGCAGTACCGCATTTATTCCGCGCTGCAGCCGTTTAATGCGGTTGATCAAGCCCAGGTGCTGATGAGCGTGCCGGGCGGCAGCAAGCAAGCGCTGGTGAAGAATCTGACCCGCGACGAAGAGCGGTATTTTGCGGTGGTGGCGGTTGATCAGCAGGGTTTGCTGCTCAATACGGTTACGGCCCAAGCGGCGACGCCTGAGGATGTGCAAGCACCGGCAGAGCCGTTGGCGCTTGTTGTTAGCTCCGCGGCAACCCAACTAAACCTGAGCTGGCAAGCCAGCCCTAATGCGACGGGTGATCTGGCGGGTTACGCGCTCTACGTAGGCGAGAACAATGCTCAGCGTATTGAGTTGCCGTTGTCGGCCTTGAGTGAAGGCTTGCGTTATAGCCTCACCGGCCTTGAACCAGCCAGCTCCAACCCATTGCGGTTGGTGGCAGTCGATGAGGCCGGAAATGAAAGTGCCGGCGTACGTAACCTCGGTATTACCTGGCTAAACAACCCGCAAGGCCTTGAGTTGGAGCCTTTGTCCAATCGCTTTGATGCGCGCTGGACGGCGGTGCAACCGGCTGAGTGGGTGACGGGCTATCGCCTGTATGTGGCAGATGAGGCATTTACCACGGTGCAGGGCAAAGCGGCCAAAGCCGTTGTAGCGGCGGGTCAGCTGTCCACCTCGGTGTCGGGCCTGTTGAACAACAAGGCCTACCACGTGGCTGTCACTGCAGTGAATGCCTCGGGCGGTGAAAACCCGCAGGTGCAATCGTTCAGCGTCACGCCGACGGCGGATGCGGTGGGTCCTGAACTGATCCAGCTGAGCTGGCACAGTGCGCAGGGCGCGCAGGATCTGCGTGACGGTGGGGAGCTGACCCAGTTGGGTGAGTGGCGTATTCAGGCCAAGGACGAGTCGGGCATCGGCCGTATCGAACTGAGCCTCAATGGCCAGCCGCTGGGGCAAGCGACTCAAGCCGGCAGCTATTACCGCTATGCCTGGGACCTGAGCCAAGTGGCCGATGGTGACTACACCTTGGGCATTGAGTTGAAAGACACCTTGGACAATGTGTCGCAAAGCCAGGTTGCGCTGGAAGTAGCCTTGGCTGCACCGGCCAAACCGACCCTGAGTTTGCAGAGCAAAGCCAGCAAAACCAATACCGCTCAGCAAGTGCTGCTGATCCAGGGGCAGGCCAATACGTTGGCGCAGGTCAGCCTCAATGGCAGCGACCTGACAGCGTTGGTCACCCTTAACAGCACAGGGCAGGCCCAGGTACCGCTGACCTTGGTTGAAGGCGACAACCAACTCACTTCTCGCCTGCGTTATAGCAGCCGTGATCAGTTTGGTGAGACCAGTGAAACGCTGACCGTCAGCCTGGACAGTGCGCTGCCAAATGCGCCGGGCAATGTGCAGGCCACCGCCAAGGCGCAAGGTATCGTGCAGCTGAGTTGGGGTGCGGTGGGTAATGTGGCGGGCTATAACGTCTACGCCGCGAACCAACCCTTCGTGCAGGCAATTGATGCGGGCGTGAGCAAACTTAACAGCAAGTTACTGACGGCATTGAGCTACCAGCATCAGCCGAGCACCGATGGCACTTACTACTACCGCGTGAGCAGCCAGAATGCCCTGGGTTCTGAGAGTGCGCTTTCGGCGCAGCAGTCGGCCAAGGTCGACCGCACGCCGCCACGTGTTGAAGAAGCGTTGTACAGCTCGCAAGGTCAGGTCTCCAACGATGGGCGCTTTGGTCCAGGGCGAGTGGATGTGCGTCTGCGCATGAGTGAGCCGCTACGTAATGCCCCGTTCTTCAGCATGGACGTTGCACAGGGTGTTTCCATTCCGGTGCGCATGAGTCAAGCCGCCAACGATCCGCTGTTCTACCAAGGTAGTTTTGACCTCAGCAATGCCGTGCCATCGGGGCTGTTGTATGCCCGCGTATCGGCCTATGACCCGGTGGGTAACGAAGGCAGCGAAGTGGTTGCAGGCAAGACCCTGCGTATCGACACTCAGGGCCCTGAGCTGCAGCAGCTGTCCTTGCTGCCGGAAAGCCCGGTGGAGAACCTGGTAGTCGACAATCTAGGGCGTGAGCTGCAGGTGGTGTTGCGCCTGAGCGAAGACCCAGTAGCAGCGCCGCAACTGACTCCGCTGCTTGATGGCCAGGCAGTAGCCGGGCAGGGTGGTCCGCTGGAGCTGATTCAGGATGCGCAGTCGCAGCCCGGCGCGCCGGTCTACAGCGGTCGCTTCCGTCTGCCTGCCAGCGCAGGTGAGAGCGCCGTACAGCTGTTGGGCTTCACCTACCAAGCCACTGATGACATGGGCAATGCCAGCCAGCGTATTCAGGGGCGCCGTGAGTTCCAGGTGTACCAAAGCGATCTGCCGCCGCTGGATATTCCGCAAGGCTTGAGCGGTAAAGCACTTGCCGGTGGACGTGTGGCCCTGGAATGGAAAGCCGTCAAAGACGCCAGTGCCTACCAGCTGTACCGCCGCGCCGACGCTGACAGCAACTTCGTGGCCTTGGGCCGCGTGCGTGAGTTGGCCTTCGAGGACAACCTGCCGGCGGCCGGTTTGGCTGACGGGGCTTATCACTACCGCTTGGTCAGTGTGCGTGAACATGACGGTAAAGAAGCTCTGAGCCTGCCCAGTGAGGCAGTCAAGGTGCAAGTGCTCAGCCAAGCGCCGGGTGCTCCGCGTGACCTCAGTGTCGAACTCAATGGCGCGGGTGTCGTGTTGCGCTGGTTGGCGCCAGAGCAAGGTCAAGCGGCAACCTACAACCTCTACCGTGCCAATGTTGGCCAAGGGCAGCCTGTTGAGCTCGAAGGCCTGACACCGTTGCAAAGCAAAATCCCCGAGCGTATTGCTCTGGATAGCCGTCCTTCGGACACCGAGCACGCCTACACCGTCACTGCCGTGGATGCGGCGGGTAACGAGTCGGCCGCTGCCGATAGTGTCTACCTCAATGCGGGCCTGTTGCCGGTGCGTGACCTGTCCATTCGCCTTAATGAAGGCCAAGCCCCGACGCTGCAGTGGGACCATGGCGGTAAGGACGTAGCCGGCTACAACCTCTATGCAGGCAGTGGTGCCAACCCGCAGAAGCTCAACAGTGAGCTGATCACAGGCAAAAGCTACAGCGACTCAAGCGTGAGCCTGCCGTTTACAGCTGAACGCCTGTACAGCGTCACTGCAGTGGATGCGCAAGGTGTTGAAAGCCTGCCCCATGCACTGCTGTTGCCTGCACTGAAGGCCGAGCTGCGTGCCGAACAGGTATTTGAGCGCGGTGTGTTTAACCAGCTCTACTACCGCGTGGCCAACAGTGGCAGCACCGAGCTTAAGCGCCTGCGGTTACGCGTCACCCTCAGCCATGCCGGGCAAAGCAAACAGCACCTGTCCGACTATTTCACCGTCGCAGCAGGCGCTGTCAGTGAAGTGCCGATCGTGGTGGCCGGTTATCAAGACCTGCCGGGTATCGTGCCACTCAGTGTTGACGTGCTCTATGCCCCGCAAGTGGGTGAAGAAGTTAGCCTCCAGCGCAGCGAAACAATCACTGCTGGGGAGAACACCCTACTGGCTCAAGTGCTGGCGGATGAGTTCACCCGTGGTGGTACGGGTAGCGTGCGTCTGCGTCTGGAAAACCCCAGCGCCGTGGCGACTGAGCTGGTAACGGCGCGCAGCAATGGCAGCCAAGCCTCCAGTGAAATGCGTCTGGTGTTGGAAGACCTACAAGGCAACGTACTGGCTACTCAACCGATCAAAGCCTCGGTGGGTAACGGCTTGATCACCGTGCGCGATGGCCGCACCGTTGCCCGTGTGGGTGCGCTGGACGTGCTGGAAACCGGACCCTTTACGATCCAGGTTCCGACTGCCGCGCCTGACAAGGTACGCCTGCGTCTGGAGGCCGACTTCCTGCGTTACCAGACCGCGCTGCCGGGTGAACTGAGTATCGGCGGGCTGCGCAGCAGCCGTGAACTGACCTTGGTGGAAACACCGTACTACGGTGAAGTCAGCGAGATCAGTCCACAGCAGGTGCAGTCGGGTGACAGCGTGACCCTGCGTGGCCGCGCCCTGCAACGCAGTGACGATCAGCCGCTGGCCAATGTTGAGCTCAAACTGGTGCTCAGCGTGCGTGGCTTCGAGCAGGTGGTCACCGTGAACACCAACGCTGAAGGCGCGTTTGAGTACCAACACAAAACCAGCAGCAGCGACTCAGGTAGCTACCAGGTCTCGCTGATCCACCCGAGCATCCAAGGACGGCCGCAGCACGGGCAGTTCCTGGTGCAAGGTGCCGCCTTCTCACCGGCGTCGGTCAATACCAGCTTCCCACGCAACTATGAGCAGACCGTCACCATCGTCGTGGAAGCCGGGCACGACACCCCGCTGAAGAATGTGCGCCTGGAATACGTGCAACCTAGCGGCACCTCCGGTTTGCCGGGCGGGCTTAAGGTGCAGCAAGGTGCGCCGCTGACCCTCAGTGGTAAGCAGCGTGGCAACCTGACGCTGCGTATCAGTGGTGATAACAGCGCGGCCGCCTCTGGCTTGCTGGACTACCGCATTGTCGCGGACGGCCTGGCACGGCCAATCGGACAAACACGGATCCAGTACAGCCTGGTGCAAGCACAGCCTCTGGCGCGGGTCAGCCCGGCACAAATCCGTACCGGCATGTCGCGCGAAAGCGAGCAAGTGGAGCAGGTCACCCTGAGCAACAACGGCCTGGATGTGCTGCGCAATGTGCGTGTCAGTCTGCTGGATGAGCAGGGCGGCGCCGCACCGAGCTGGGTCAGCCTGCGCACGTCTGAACGCCTGGGCGATTTGCCAGCCACCGCCAGCAACCTGATCGGCGTGGCCTTCAAACCAACCGTTGCAGTGCCTGAGGGCGATCACTACTTCAGCTTGCGTATCGACAGCGACAACGCCCCGAGCGTGACGGTACCGATGAGCGTGGCCGTGACCCAGAGTGGCAAAGGCGGGGTGATCTTCCAGGTTGAAGACATCTACACCGGCACCCTGGACGCCCAGGGGCAGCGCATCCTCGGCCTGAAAGGAGCGAAGATCAAACTGCAGAACCGCAACGTACTGAGCACGGAATTCACCGCCAGCAGTGATGCCCGTGGCCAAGTGCTGCTGGAAAACATCCCTGCCGGTGAATACGTCTACCGCATCTCGGCCTGGGACCACGACGACATCTCCGGGCAGCTGTGGATCAAGCCGGGCGTGGTTGCGGACGAGCGCGTGTTCCTGATGAGCAAACTGGTCACCGTGGAATGGTCGGTGAAAGAGATTGCGCTGCAGGATCGTTACGAAATCATCCTCAACGCGACCTTCAAAACCAACGTGCCGACGGCGCTGGTGATGATCGAACCGCTGTCGATCAACCTGCCGGTGATGCGCAAAGGCGACGTGTTCCAGGGCGAACTGACGCTGACCAACTACGGCCTGATCCGTGCAGACAACGTCAGCGCCAACCTGCCAAGCGGCGATGCGCGCACCAAGATCGAATACCTACGCACGGTGCCGAACACCCTGGAAGCTGGCGATGTGGTGGTGATTCCATACCGCATCGTCGCGCTGCAGAGCTTTGACCCGGACGATGAACTCAATGGTGCGGCGGGCTGCTGGAGTTTTAACTACCAAGGGGTGGTGAACTACCAGAGCATCTGCGCCAACGGGCAAGTCGTGCCGGGGCGGGCGAATGTGGCCTGGAGTTCCAATGGGCGTACCGGTAGCTGCGGTACTGGTGATGGCGGTATTGGCGGCGGGGGCGCTGGTGGTTGGGGCGGCTGGGGTGGTGGTTGGGGCGGAGGCTTTATCCCAAGGCCTACCCCTGTCAGTAATGACAAGCAGTGCCCGCCACCGCCGGACTGTGACAACGGTAAATGCAGCGGTGGTGGTGGTCCCAATTAACCCGTAGGGCGGGTCTAGACCCGCCGTTGGGCCGCGTTGATTGTATGTGCACCGTAGTTAAATGACGGTGCTTTGGGGGTGTGGTCACCGTCGCGTTTGCTTGGGATGGGCGCTGCGGTGGTGATTGCTTGGTGGGTTACGCCTTCGGCTAACCCCCCCTACGTTTCTGTGCAGCATCGGGTGATGTTGGCAAGCAAGGAGAAGGGATTGGAACGCAAGGTTTTCGGCCGGTTTGGCCTGTGGGTGGGGGCAAGTGTTTTTGCACTGTGCAGTGCTATGGCTCAGGCCAAGCCCGGCCTGGATCACCAGTACCGTGGCCCGCACTACAACACCGAGGTTCTGCAACTGGATGTGCTGGACCTGCAGGTGCAAGCCCTGGGCAACCCGATCCGCATGCTGCGCAGCTGGAAGAACGGCCAGTGGGTGTGGAACGAGCGCTGGGAAGACCTGAAGATTCTCGGCCCCGCTGATG
>Ga0315319_10000147_pt1 | contig 19847 bp, 23 predicted proteins | sample M1500m3416metaG_FD_203463 | JGI IMG/M metagenome (GOLD analysis project Ga0315319, IMG submission 203463) | Ammonia-oxidizing marine archaeal communities from Monterey Bay, California, United States - M1 500m 3416 | ecosystem: Environmental > Aquatic > Marine > Intertidal zone | place: USA... | reverse complement strand
ATCCATTTGGCTGTTTCCCATTGTCTTTTACTTCTGTGCCCGGCATCTTCTTCCTTAAAACATTTTAAACAAGATGATGGTTTTTCACCTCGCAACATCATTCTTCTGACACCTTTCATATATTCATTATTCCAGGCATCTAATAATCTAGTTGTGGATAAATTTGCTGGCTTGCCGTCATCTCTTTTAAGAACACCGGCTTCCGAAACAGTTTTATTAGTAGAATCTTTATCTTGTACTGCAGATGCATTCGCCGTACAACACACTCTCATATGACCAGAAGGTCGAGTAGAAATATGCATCCAAGGTAACGCACAAAATGTTGGAGATGGTGTCTCCGGATCATTATCTATATATTGTTTATAAGTATCTTTCACAAGACCCTTCTCTTACTGTATCTTGTGTAAAGCAGTGTACTCCACCATCCCAAAAATACCTGTGACGATGTTTCCATTGTATAACGTTAATACCATATTTTTCAATTTGTTTAATATTTTCTTTTTCACTACCAGCAGTAATTATTGTATCTTCATTTACTGAAATACAATTAACATCAAAATATGTTTCTTCACAATATCCTGTCCAATCACTCAAATACTTTAGCACATAGTCTTTATAAAACCGCTGTTTACGAGTACTTTTAAATTCGTCCGGTAACTTGGCCTTATCATTTACTATAATAGTATCCCAATTTTTGAGAGCATCAGGAATAAATTCTTTACGCCATGTTAATAAAAGTCCTGGTCTTAAAAGAGCCAATTTACCATCAATATGACCACCGACTGGGAGCTCTACAAATTTAAACTCTGGCAGCATTTCTTTCATAAATTGTAATCCTACTTCAGTGCCTTTTCCACTTATTGGGTCTTTATCAGCAGATTGTGTATGCAAAATATGTTCACCACATTTTATCATGTTAGCTGTTTCCCATAAACACATATTTCTATACTTGTCATATCTTTGTTGTACTTTAATCTTATTAGAATGAGCTTCAGTATATTCAGTCTCTTCTGTTTCATCTATATCAGGCTTACCCATTTTAATAAAAATCTTATCTTTATATGTATTTACTATTTCATCATAACATATTAATTCTTCTTGTCTTGAATGAATAGCACCGTACGTTTGTATCATTTTATTGCCGTAAAACCCAAATACATCTCTAGGCATTATAGGATGATGAACCTTTTTATTAAATGCTTTCTGTTTAGGTCTTAAAACTTTTACTCCTAGCTCTGTTAATATATCTGCTAAAGCCCTACAGTCTTCATTTGTTTCTTCTATAACTTGATCTAACCCTTCAATCATACAAGTATGATTTAAATATGAAGTGCCCACAATCATTTCTTTTAGTGGTTGAAATTCAGAGTATATCATAATATCTTTTTATCTATAGACTTTATCTGTTGTATTGAACTGCATTCAAACTTATTTTGTTCATACGTCTCCATAACGTTCGGTATGAGTTTCTCTTCAATTCGACTATAAGGCCGGTTATTAATTTTCATATCAATCACAATTTTATACTTTTTTGCAATGTTTAATATTTCTGGAATTTCAAACCAATTATGCTGAAAAATTAAATATTGCCAAAATGTTGTGCCGTTACCATATTTACTCTGTTTATATGCAATCATGTTCTCATATGCTTTTGGCGTATTGACACGTCTTCTATACTTTTGATTGATCTCATTATCTAATCCATCTATAGAAAACATAATTTCTAAATTATTATATGTATTTCCCAAATCATTAAAAAATTTAGATGTTCTAAGCCCCCCGTTAGTAACTATTCTGAGTCTTTTAAATACGCTAGAACTATAATCTATAAATTTTAATATATTAGGATGAATGATCGCATCTCCTAGTTCCCCCTCAAATGTAGCATATTTATCTTTGAACAGTTCGATATCTCTTTCTATAATTGATCTGTAAATGTCAAAATCCATATGTAATTGTTTTAGCCCCGGATGTAATGGTTGTTTAGGAGGAGGTTCTGGATTAAAAACATCTCCATATCTTTTACAGGAAGGGCATGCCGCATTACAATAGCTTGATATAGTGAAATCAAAATCTTTCCACAATTTTTCATAATAATGATCTGTTTCTTTTGCCATTACTTGTCCGCACGGTGTTTTTCTATACTACAAAGCTCATTACAACAACCCGGCACAGTTTTTTCATCTTTCCAATATTCGGGTTTTATATGTTGACGCCAAATTTCTAAAATATCTTTTAATTTATTATGCTTTAAATTATTCCAATCTTTGTCCATGTTATCTAATTTTTTATCAAAATATGTATCATTTAGTTGATGTATGGCATTAAGTAGACAACAGGGATAAACGGAGAAATCAGATGCAATTTCAACCTCCTTCCATTTTTTATCTGCATGCCATGCTCCACAATAAACTAAATCTTCATGTTTTATCATATTTCCAATTCTCAAATATTGATTTACCATCCGTAGTATTTGTGCGCACATTCATTTTGCCATTTGCATTACACTCAGAACAGGCAGACGATGCTTGTGCCCTATTACCATCTTTTAATTGTTTTCTTAATTCTTGAAATTCCTTACAATACCAAATCTCTTTGAATGTCTTATCTTTTAAATTACCAAATGTATGTTTATATTTCCAATCATGGCAACACAACCTTACATCTAAGTTCCAGTCGATATAAGCTCTGTAAAACGGTGTATAACACTCCCGTTGCATAGGTAATTTTTTAGCGCCCTTAAGGGCTCCACCGCAATTATTAAATAAGGTTTGATTTTCTGGAAGCCACTGTTTTCTAACTTCGACACCAAACTTTTTATAATCTTCAAACTTTTCCTTTTCGTAACAAGATATTGTAATTTTATCAAAAACTTTAAAATATTTTGAATCTATATTATGTAAAAAATCACCATTAGTAATAGTTGTTAATTCCCAGTTATGCGATTGTAATGCTTGGGCAATTCTAATTATTTTTTTATTAAGAGTTGGTTCACCTTGACCGGTCAATTTGAGACTTCCTCTCCAATCCATTTCTTCAAGCCTTTTCCTTATTATAAAAGCGCCTCTTAAATCTAAATTTAAATTTTGATTTGGATAATCTTCTGATCTAGCACAAAAACTACATTTTCGATTACATAATTCTGTTGGATTTATTTCTATAATGTTTGGAACCATTCAAAACTTTCCTGGCCCATTAATGTGCCGTCAGTATCACATTTTTTACAAGCATTAATATCACACCTTCTTTTTTCAATTAGCTTTTTTCTATAAGCCATCATCTTAGAGCCCATCCAAACATCTTTTAAAGTATTCTTGGTCAAATTACCAATCTCTTCTTTATACTTCCAATCATTTAAACAAAAATTTAAAGATAAGTCATGATTAATAGTAATCTTATAAAAAGGAAAATAACACGTTCGTTCTAAAGAATTATTAATAGTATTAAAAGAGCCACCCCTATTATTAAAATATGGTTCAGCTCCTTTTGTTAAATCTTTAACTCTATAATTTCGTCCTTCAAATAATTCATCCCAAATTTCTGTTTTTGTCATGCTATCGTATTCACTAATAATTACTTGATGTACTCCTGAATCAAACAATTTCTTCGCTATTGAATTATCTTTTAAAATAGAATCACCATTTGTTATTAAAATAGGATTCCAAAAATTTAAAATTGTAATTATTCCATATATGTTTTTATTAAGAAGAGGTTCACCTTTTCCTGCTATTGTAAGAGCACCTTGATAATTAAACTCTACTAAACGTCTTTGTAATAGATCTGCAGATTCAAGTGACATGTTTAAATTTAAACTAGGATAAAAAGAGCTTCGCGGACAAAAATGACAAACCCTGTTACATAACTCCGTAGGGTTTAAATCTATAGTCGCTAAACCATAGTTCTCAGGATTAAATTTTACAAGTGATTTTTTATACTGTAAATATTCATTCATCTAATATTTTAAATACTTCTTTCATATGTGACATTGGTGCTAATGTAATTCGCACCTCACTTTGCCCGCGTTTAACCAATATATCATTATCAAGCATTTTTTGATGAATGTCAATTCTTTTCGTATATAATGAATTGCTATATCCATCCCAACTCATATGATTGTATTTGTTAAGCATATGATCTCTAACTTCTATTATTTCTTTTGCATATTGCTTTACCTGACTTTCATTTTTTAAATAAAACAAAGCTCTTTCAAGAGAAAAAGAATTTGCTTCATATCCACCTCTATGCATGTTTAATAGATCAACTAATTCACCTGCAATGTACCCTATTCTAAGACCTGCTAATCCAAAAGCTTTAGAAAAGGTTCTCATAATAGTAACATTATCATATTTTAAATATGGGGTCCAATCCTTATCATGAAAATATTGATATGCATCATCTATAATTACATGATCATATTTTTTAACAATATTATCAATATCAGTTTCAGGAAGTAAACAAAACTTTATTACTGGACCATCTCTATTGTCAAAGAGCGTCTTTGGTCCATACAACTTATTAAAAATATCATAGAGTGCCCAAGTGCCTTGATATTCCATTTTCCGAAATTCCAAAATAGACATAATTTCTTTTACCGCTCCTGAAATACCCTCAGTGAAAAATAATTTATGTCCTAAAATATTTTCAAACTCTTTATAATACTTCTCGAGATCAGGATAACGTTGTAAGTTAGCTTCCTCGTACTTCGGGCCCAGTCTGTTTGACCATGTAGGAGTTATACGTTCATTTAAATGTAAACGTAAATTATCTCCAGTATTTTGTTGATTTCTTTTTCTAATAACGTCCATGTAGCCATTTTTTGCACCCTATTTCTATTCTTATAGGGTGACCGTTTTCAGGAAGTCGTATTCCTCGCTTTGCCATTCCATTCGGTGGGATCGGCTTTAATTTAAATTCTTCAAAAAATAATTTAAATTTAAATGATTCAGAATCGTGTTCGAATTGATCTCCGGAATGATAATTGCTCCAGTGATTATCTGCATGCACTTGTAGTTGGTCTATTAATTCGTCAAATATATCCTTCTTACAAGACCAGACACTTTTAGCGTGTTCATTATGGTTTACGTCATGTATAAACCAATTATCTTCTTGAATTTGTTTTGCAAACCATTCTTCATCTTCACAAAAAAATGAATTTGACATAAAGATAACTTTATCAAAATAATGAACACCCCCAAATTTCCAAAATTCCATCCAAAAAATAAGTTCGTTTAAACTCTGTTGAGCACTATGATTAGCGGTTAGTAAATTAATAGTATTTGGTAAATCTACCAATTTTTTGAAAGGTTCAGGAAAATAATATTGTGCTTTATTTAATAGACGAAAATAATCAAAATAATTAATATCATCAAGACTCATGAGGATTGGGGGATCCTTCGGAATCAATTCATCTATATAAATTTTATCACTTTCTTCCATTAAATAAATTGTATTATGTTTTGGAGATGCAATAGAACCAGAAACGTAATAGAACTGTTTCATTCCTTTGAACAATCTATTTCGTTGTTCTCTTTTTTCTTTTTCAAGCGGCTGATGACCGTAATTTAAGACTGCAACCATTGGACTAATGAGGATTCCACCACTAAATCTCTCCATGAAAAACTTCATGTTTGAATTTTCAACAGATTCAGAGTTGGGCGGCATTTTTAAACATAATTAACATTGATTTTCTTATTACTCTTTAATGATGGAAATGTAAAAGAAGGATCGCTGTGATGTTCTCGTCTATCTCTCTTTGTATCGGCAACACCAACGCCCATTAACAGTACAGGGCTCTCTCCTAAAATATCTTTAACGAATTGAGAATCCATACACTTACAACAACCGGTGGAATAACCCATCTGCGTTGCTATAACATTTACGTAGCCAGCTGAAATACCAATCGCCATTGCGCGATCTTCTTCATAATCATCATCCTCTTCTCTTACTTGAGTAGGTTCATTTTTAGTAAATGCCAATAGCATTTGTCCTAAAACTTGAGGATTAGTATACCAATCGCCTTCACCATCACCTTCTTCGAAGTGAGCACGTCCGTCTTTAGATCTTTCATGAGGGGATTTATTCGCATCAAAGGTTTTATAGATTGGCCCAAAACCTTCTGTGTGTGAATGAATTTTTTCAATCACATCTCGATCTTCAATAACGTGAAGATTAAAATAATTAAGATTTTGTTTTGAAGGAGAATTAGTTGCGGCCTCAACAATTAAATCTTTATCTTCTTGAGGAATATCTTTACTTAAATCCCAATTTCTCTGACACTTTTGAGATTCATGAATCGACTCTCTCAGCATCTTATTAAATGAACCATGTGCCATGATTATTTCCTTATTAAATTTTTATTAATCAATAATTTGTTCCATAACATCTGAAACGATATAACTTATATTATATTTATGCATTAATTTTTTTTGATCATTTCTTAATTTTATACTATTATAATATTCTTCTTGTGTTTGATATATATGTGTTAATATACCAATATTAGGCGGGGTAAAAGTTAAGAAAAAGTTTTCATGACCATATTGCTCCATAAGTTTAAAATTATATATTCGTAAAGGGTCCTTGTCTTGGGGCACTAGCAATGTTTCAAACCAATTTTTAAATTCATTTTTATTTTTAAATACTTTATCAGAACACGTTATTATTGTTTGTATAATATATCTATTCATTATTCTCCGGAATAATCCATGGATAATCAATATTGCTAGGCGCTGAAAAATAGTTAAGAGACCAACGAATATTCTCACATTTAACTTTATGTTCCATTGCCGGTTTATTAAATTGTTTTGCTCCTATATCGCCAAGCCAAATAAACAATCCATAATCTAACTCTTCCCATTGTCCATTTATTTTAAGATACATTCCTGGATAAATGTTATAAAGAAAAGTTAACATTCCTTTATCTGTATGCTCTCTAATATAACCTTTATTATATTTTAATATCGAAGATTTACAATTTCTTGTATCTTTATAGAGTGGATCATTGAGAATACTCATATTCATATTATACATATCAGAACACCATTTATCACATTTAACTATTTCAAATGGAGTCCAATCCGTCATTTCTAATTTCCAATATTCATTATCGCAAAAAATTTCATTTTTAAATTCTTCATATGGAAAATCTATTTGATAATCTACCTTAATGTAGTTTTCGTCCAATATTCTCTGAAGCATATTTCACCTTCTTTCATTCCTTTAACCCAATCTTGTTTGTTATTTGTGCCGACTTCATCTGTTATATATTTGTAACATTCAAATTCTATTTCTCTTTTATCACATATTTGTTTTAAATAAAAAGCTTCACAATCAACTAAATCATATCCAGGTATATTTTCTGTAACAAATTTATCTTGAGTTAAAAGATTTAATCCTAATCCATCTCCCTGAACTTCCCCATCATAATTAAAAGTTGTTATTTTATGAAGCCCACTTAGCCCTTTAATAAAAGTCCCACAAGTGCCGTAATTTATAATTTTTTTCGGTCGCGGATAAGGCCCCCGATTTTCAATATAGTCAGACAATTTTCCCATACAAAATCTTCCCATGCCTGTATATAAATCAGCACCTTCATATTCTTCTTCCACAGCTACTACTAATATATTTCGCATACACTATCATATATAATTTGGTTTTCTTTTGGCATTTTCCATTTCTTTTTAAAATATTCGTAAAATTTTATATATTGATTTGTATATTCAGGATTATTTTTTTCACTAAACATGAATTCAGAAACCGCATCTAATTTTTTATCTAATTTATTTGATATTAATTCTTTTGTAATATCTGGTAAATGTAAAATACTTAAATAATGTGGTTTTAATATTAAATCTAATGCATGGTTTTCTCCTTCCATTCCGTAATGAATTGGAAGGTCTATCCAATCGATTAAATCATTTAAACCTAAAACAGAAAAATTATGAATCACAGAATTATAAGAAATGTTTGTTGTATAATTCATCCATTTTGCAGAATTAATTTTAAAATCTTTTATATTTAAACCACGTCTATTCCATTCTCCCAATTTACCAATAGAATCTATACTTAATACTAAAGAAATCTTTTTAAATTTGGGTAAATAATATTGCCATTTTTTATTTGGAAAAACAGAATTATTTGTGTTAATAAACAATTCAACATTTTGAATAATTTTTTGTTCTTCTAAAACTTTGAAAACTTTTAAAAAATTATCTTCTATAAGTGGTTCTCCTCCAATGATTCTTAATAATGTTAAATTTTCTAGATTTACATTGAACAAATCATATGGAGAAGTTAAATGTTTTTGAGGAGCTATTTGTCCAACTTTATCTACTCCAATATTATTTAACGCTATATCATCTTTATACCAATTTTGACTAAAATGGCTGCAACACATGATGCATTGAAAATTACATTTATTACTTAAACATAATTCTAATTCTCTTATAGAAGGAGTTACAACATGAGGATATTTTTCATTCCAATAATCTCTATGACTAGGATTTCCGTTTTTGGCATCAACTTTACATTCTATACATCCAGGAATATCTTCATTAGCAACCATTCGCATACGAAAATTATGATATTCTTTACCCTCAAAAAATTCTTGGAGGGTTTTATGGGTTTCTCCAATTTTTACATTCTTAAATTTATAAAGATATGATGAACAAGGAACTACACTTCCATTTTCATCTTGTCTTATTGTAACCCACGGCGCAGAGCATCTCATGACCAATCCCCCATGGTATTTGGGTCTGGACATCGACGAAATTGTCTATCATATTCTTTATAATGATCTAAAGACCTTTCTGTTAATCCGCTTTCGAGTTTTATCATCTCTTGTAATCGATTAATTTTAGTGCTTCTAACAATTGGATTAACACCTTTAGATAATAACCAATCAAGCATAACACCTGATGAGATTGATGTCTCGCCCGGCAAAGACGGAGGGTTACCTCTACAAATGGAAGAATAAGACTGTACTTCAATGTTATGACGTTTACATTCATTAATTAATTCATCATTCTGACAAAATATATTCAATTCAAATTGATTTATATCAGGTGGTATTTCACATATATCTAATAATTTTTGAAGATGTTTAATTGTAAAATTACAGACACCTATTTTTTCAACTTGGCCTTCATTTTTAAGATGTTCAAATGCTCTCCATGTTTCTTTTAATTCTTTTAATGGTAAAACAGGCCAATGTATTAAATATGTTGTTATACTTAAATGTTCACTAGATTTTTCAAACTCCTCAATAACATTTTCATATCCCCATTTAAAATAATCTAATTTGGACTGGACTTGAAAGATACCCTCAAGATCATTACCAACTTCTTTCTCATTTAAATATACAGGAGCAGTATCAAAAGTATCAAAGCCAGCTTTTATTGCATCTTTAATTCCAGTACCTTTACCTTTTAAAGCGTGACCATCATCGCCCCATTTTTCAACTGTTCCAAATATCATATATTATACACTATAATGGGTGGAACATTATCGGTTATTGTACTCATATCCTCTAAGAGATAATCAGAAGGTAAGGCTCGCATATATTCATCTTCAAATTCTGGTAAAAAATCCAATAATGATTTATTATATTGAACATCGCGCACTTTTAAAAAACTCATGGCTGATTTAAATTTGCCTAAATCTGGTTCAGCATGTTTAAAAGATTTTGTTAACTGATGGCTTTCACTATTTTGAAGCTTATATGGAATAGGTAAATTTATAGCATCTAAAATACTAGGTATCATCAATCTATTAACCGTAGTTAATATTTTCCCAAATTCACCAGACACGTAATTTTTAATATCATTTAAATACTTATAATTCATCATTTGCATGGTACACATAAAATCTATATCAAAGTATTCCGCATATTTTTTTACATTTAAATGTTTTTTAGTAAAATTGGAACCTTGACGAATATAATCATCTAATTGCCCAACACCATCTATCGAAACTATAAATTTAATTTTCTTCTTAGTTAATTTATATAACCATTTGGGAAAAACGGTAGCATTAGTTATGAATTCAAATTCCGCATCAAGATTAAATAGAGCATCTTTTACACTTTTCATTAATAATGCTTCACCCCCTATAAACCCAATTTTTTTAATATCTTTGAACTCATCAATATTATAATTCCAATTATCTATTAATGGCCCATATCTGGAAGACCTTTCAGGACCACAACCAGCACATTGTAGGTTGCATTGATTACCAATTTGATTTAAAATAATATGAGTTAATTCTTCTTCGGGTGGCTTAATAAAAGGAGTTCTAGGAGAAGTTTCATTAGAGTTTTCCAATTTTATGCAATGACGGCACATGTCCTGTATATCAGAAGAAAATATGCCATCGGCCATATCCGATCGAATATTTTTCAATAAAGAACTATTAAAGAAACTTTTCGGTGATGAATTACGGTATTTTGAATATACCTTAGACCAAGAACATGTTTGATAGTCCCCCTCCATGGTCATGTTTATCATGCTATATGGGTATTCACATGTGAAGTTTTTAACCATATTAATCGGGGACAGCTATCCTATACGTCATGCCCCATTTTTCAAAAGAATCAACTGTTGTGATAGAATAACCTAAGCTGGTTATAAACTCACCAATCACTGTTGGAGTTATATTGAAGGTCTGTCCCAGCGCTAGAACACCATCACGCCAATTAACATTATCTGATTCATGATCATAATACCTCATTTGGTCTTCGTATACTTGATATATTATAACAGGTCTAAACGTTGATATAGTATCAATAGCACCCATAAGAGCAAGGTATTCGCTACCATTAGTATGTAAATTAATTAAATCAACATCGGTAAAATTGTATTCATCAATTTCTTTCATTGGAATTTTGGTATCATTCGGTTCATCGCTAGCAGAAAGACCTCTTTTAGACATCTCTCCTGATTTATCGACTCTAACAAATCTAGAAGAACTATAATCGGCTGCATCAGTTAATTCCATGATACCAACCTCACCCTGTTTGATCTGTGCTCCATCTTTCTGAAAAATAGCCGCAGTATATTCCTTACCATCCGTCAGAGTAACAGTTTTACTAGTCCGATGAAAAATAATAACATTATATAGGGATATATTGGATTTGCCTTCCGTATTTTTGCCAAAACATTCACAATTATCTGCAGAGAGTTCAAATGCATGGACTGCATTAAAATTATCACTCAAAACCGCTGACCAGGCCCCTGTATATGCTCCAATATCTATTGAAGTTCTTTTTCCATTTTCTGCCCTCCCCATATTAGATAAATTTAAATCATCTAATATTTTCTGATGAAGACTAAAAGACGCATCGTTGTCTCCAATAGGAAAGTCATCAGCTAGCTTGTCCCTAAGTGCTGTATCGCTTTCGTGTCTATACCATCCGTTATCTTGTATCATTTAATTGCCCTTTTGCTTAATAAGAATTGAACGCTGGAAATCTTTCATTATTAAATCCTAAAATATTGTTCATCTCATTATTTTCTTTTATATATTGTGATTTCCATGGTTCTTTTAAATATAGACTATCAACTCTTTGAATATATCTTAAATTATGTTGAATCCTATATCCTAATCTACCTGTAGATAAATCGCCTTTGCGCCTATGTAAAGAAATAGTATTATCAAGAAAAATTAAATCTCTGGAAGTATACCAGTGATCGTAAATATATTTATCTACTAATAATGTTTCATTTATATTATCGGTTATTTTTTTAAATTCTGAATCAGTCGCGCCTTTAATTCCGGCAACAGTGCTGGTAATAGTATAATGTAAACCCTTTATCCCGCCAGGAGACTGCATAATCATAGGCAGTTCACATCTTTCGGGACACATATTATTTTTAATTATTACTTGTTGTTCATCTTCAGATAATTCGGGAGTAAATCTATTTTTAGTAAAATCGTGAATGAGAATCATATCATCGAGCTCACTTCTAAAAGACTGTGTCTGTTCTTCATACCAATCGGCTGTAGTCAAAAACCCAGTAGAGGATCCTATGACATCTGCATATCCATAAAAAGATACGCTGGGCGCGAATAAAAAATTCCCGGATTCATTAGCATGCCAAAGCAGTTCTCCGTCGGGAAACATTCCTGTAAAATCACCATTGGAATCTCTTCTAGATGTTACTCTAACAGCCGCGGCAATGTCCGGATCTATATCAGTAGCCTTAACCTTATCCACTGCCCTGAACCATTGCTTCTCTTCATCAGTTAAGTTTAATTTCGACATATTATCAGCAAATTCAATAATATTTGCGAATCCATATTTTTTGGTAATATTTACCAAAAAAGTACTAGTACCATCACCCCATTTCAGAGTTAACTCTTCGAATTGTGATAAAGTAAAATCACAATTACGTATTATAATTACCAAATTGTCCAAATATAAAGTAGCAATTTCACTCCATAATTCGGGGGTAATATCTTTATAATATAGATCATCTATGAATAGGCCAAAACTTCCTAATCCAGGAATTTTACTTGTTTTCATATATTGCTTTGAAATTGGGTTGTGTGACTCATAATATAGTTTGTTATGTCGTCTATTTTATCTGGTGATACAAACTTTGATTCTAAGTGAGACCAATACCATTGATAATCTGTACTGTCCCAATCTTCATATATTTCATCCCACGTATACTCGGTCATATGAGGTATAAAAAAATAATCTGCTAAAGGATCAGATAATGGTATAAATCTATAATCGGCAGAAAGTCTTACATGATTCGTTGTATTGGTTGTACTAAAATGGGTCATCAGATTATGAAAAAGGAATATATCACCGCTTTCAAAATCATTGGTTAACCATTTATAATCATCTTTTTTTAGTTTAAAAGTTATCTGGTTGGATTGGTCATAAAATCTATCTTCATTTGAAACAAAACCCAAATTTAAATGACTATCCTTCGCAGATACTATAACACCCTTATCCATGGGAGTATCGCCTAATGGAACCCACGCGGTCCACATATTTCGCGCAACACCGGAATACCAAAAATCCTGATGTAATTTAGAAAATTCACCATTATTTTTAAAAAATCTAAAAAGTGCTCTAGGCAATAAAACAAATTCTTCGCCATACATATGAGAAAATAATTTAAGTAAAGGAAGTTCTTTATGTAAATATTCATTAAAGGATTGCAATTTAACGCACTTATCCCAAAATACAGTGGGACCGGAGCCGGAATTGACATCTACCTCATCGCGTAAAATATCATCTTTTAATAATAAATTTTGTTCGTTACATATACGCAAAACATCATCCCTTAAAGACATATTTCTTTTTACATCCACTGCTCCTTTTATATATAAGTAACCATCTAACTTAGCCCTTTTTTTAATCTCGTCATAATCACCTTCATGAAATGCCTCACTGGAATCTGTATACGGAGATATATCATAATCATTAATATCACCGGACCAATCATTATAAACGGTTTTATATAAACCATATTTTACAGCACTGTCCGTAGCATTATGTTGAATTCGATTTTCTACGTCTTGTTGATTACTCATGGAGCTCCTTCTAATTCAATTTCGCTCTTCATCCATTCACCGCCATCAACTATATTTTGTGTTACATCTCGATAATAAAAATCCGAATCATCTTTTCTTTTTATCATTTCAATCGTCTCCGTGAATTGTTCATCATTTAAATCATTTTTGTACGCATCAGAAATAAATGTTGTGACATCATGAAAGAAAAACTCATGATGTTCCTGGAAAAATTTAATATCTTGAAATTTTTGAGATTTCATATCATATGCAAAATAACTTTTGTTTACTAAAGACTCTAATTCAGAATATCTTTCATTTATTATTCCATAAGAATTGAGAATATATGTTTGCATTTTTTTAAAAACTTCAACTATCGGAATATTAAGACATTTGCTTATATAACTTACAATATCTTTTAAAACAATATGATACCAAAAACATTCTATTATCCAATAAAACATCCAACACTTAATAACATTAGATTCTGACATTGAAAAGGTTTCTACTATTATATCAGCATATTCCAAATGTTCATTTTTATATTTGTCTAAACTGGTATATATACGTCTATCAGAAAAATCCTTACTTACAAAATAATTGTACGGCATATTTCTAACTTTGATTTTATATTTTTTTTGATATTCAGCCGCACCAAATTCGGAATTAGGAAGAACCATGGCCGGATATATCATTCCATCAGACGAATCATTTTGTAAAAAATATTCCCAATCGGCAACAAAACTATTATATGTCATTCCCGGTAAAGGAATTATAAGTTCAACTTCAAAAGGTACATCATTTTGTTTTTGATTATTTACTATTAGATCTAGATCTGTTATGCTTAAATTATCACGTCTAATATTAGTTAATGTATCATGATCAAAACTTTGTATAGCTACTCTAGGAGATGGTGTTTTATTATCAGGTAATGCCTCCCTGATCAATCTCTGAATTTCAGCGACGCCATTTCTTTTCGGAGGTGTCTTGGCATACCCTAATGTAGGAAAAAATTCAGGATAGCCTTCTTTTTTGTAAACATCAACTAAATGTTGTACGAGCTCAACATCTCTTTTTTTAAATATACCAAAATTTGCATCGGATATCCACATTGCAAACATTTTTTTATCTGCAATGTATGTAATTTCATCCTTACATCTATTTATATCGAATATCTTAACTTTTTGATAAGTTAACCCGCCCCAATCACAAAAAGAACATCTAAAGGGACATCCCCTATTAGATTCCCATGTGGCATGGAATTTTACATCAGGATAATCTTTCATTATTTTTTCAAAAAACCCAGTAAGATAAGGACTTGGTATTACATCAAGATCTTTCATTCTAGGATGCTTCGGTGTTCTCAGAATACCATTAGTATCATTTAATATGATTCCATCTATTTTAGAATAATCTGGTATATCATTAATTCCTTCTAATAAAACATTTTCAAAAATTTCTTCGCCTTCATTTACAACAGCAATATCAATATATGGGTGATCTTTAAACCATTCATCCTGTTTAATTGGTATATGAGGACCGCCGACAATAATAAGACAATTAGGATATAATTCTTTAATTTTTTTTGCTATAATACATTGGAAGCTTGTATTCCAAACATAACAACAAAATGCAACCACGTCTGGTTGATCTAGTTTATCTAATATGCCATTTAAAGGATCCCTAAACACAATAGTGTCTTTAAGAATATAATTATTTTTAATCAATTCATTACAATAAGCATATTCCCATAATACTCCTGCCGTATAAGGTAAGAAGGCCCATTCACATTTTGACATTCCCCCTATAGTTTCGTCAGCTGGGGTTATTTGACACATGTATAAATTTTTGCTCATTTTAATGTATCATTAAAATCTATTTTTATAGTTGCATGATTTTCAGCAACAGCTCTGGATAATGATTCATCCGGAACAATATTTAAATTATATCTGTCCCAATAATAACATTTTGATTTATCTTTAAAATTTGAATATATGTCTTCCCATTTCAAATCTAAAGAATGTGTATCAAAAAATAAATCGAAAAATCTTTCATCTATGGGTTGGTATCTAACGTCTAAGGTGCACCGGACTTTAGAAGATATATTATGGTTATTTCCATGTTGAGTGAGGACGTTGAACATTAAAAAATCTCCTGTTTGAAAATTATCAGAAATCCATTCTTCAAAATTAGTTGGATGAAATGCAATCATCTGATTTTCTTCATCAAAATATCTTTGTTCTGGAGGTATAGATCCAAGAACTTGAGATTTAGGATATACTTTCATGGTGCCCATATCCAATGACACATCACCAAAAGGAACCCATATCGTCCACAAATCATTTGACATTCCAGCATACCAATGATCTTGATGTGGTAATGTTGTCAATCTGGGATTATTAGGAAAAATGGTCCTTTGAACTAATCTGGGTATAGGTAAACAATCTTTGCCGGTAATTATTTTCATTACATCATAAAACATTTTTTGGTGCATATATGAATGTAAATCTTCCAGATAATTAATATCAATAAAATATTCATCTGGGCCTACTCCGCCAGCATAAAATATATCTTGAAAATCTGTATTAAAATCCCCAGTTTCAGTAATATAATTATATCTTAATAAAATTTCGTCTATTTGGCGTTTAACATTTAAATTTTCTTCTATACCTAAACATTGTTTGAAAAAAAGATATCCATTCTCATCTGCAAAATCTTTAATTTCTGAAACATTTCCATTTTTCCAATGCTCACTATAATCTATTAATCTTTCTACCATAAAACCTCCAATGCACGAGGATTCAATGCTATAAAGAACTGATATACATCATCAGTAAAGGCTAACGCTTCGTGAGGTTTAATTGAATCATGTAAATAAAGTCGGCCCTGCTCTATATTATGTTCTCTTACCATTGTACCATTTTTTTCATAGCGCAAAACCATGCCGTCGGGATTAGTGGTTCCCCACAATCTAATCCATTGTGTTGGATGCCAAGTATCTATATGTTTTTTAAAATGGCCCAAATAATCCCATTTAAGAATGCAGCTTCTGTACAAATAAGGTGATAGTTCACTTAATGCGGATAGACTAGAAATCTTTAATGCATCGGTTGGCACCTTAAAATGTTTTTCATTCACAATGCTGTCCATATCAATTTCCTGTGAATTCCATTCTTTCCATTTAACCAGATGGTCATCTGTCCATTCTTTATATTTGAACTGGGGATATTCTAATAAAAAGTTCCATCTATCTAATGGATAACACGCAGGGTCATCTTTTTTAAAAATACCATCTTCATTAATTAAAGGAATCGCATACCGTGGAAATTCTAGATGAACATCTCCCCAAGGCGCAAAACTAAATTTAGATATTTCCTTTACAAATAATTCACTATCTATTTTTAGTTTAGTAGGAACCACATTTTCGGTATGATATGTATGATATTCTTTTTCTGTTAAGACTTCCACGTTTCATTCTTTATCTGAGTTGATCTGGCCATAAATTTTCCTGTATCGAGATCAAATATATCACCTGTATTTACACCATCAACAAATAATGTATCTTCGTGTTCCAAATAATATGGAGATTCTTGAAAATTAAAAATAGAATTATTTGAAATCATTACAGGTGGAATACATTCTGTAGAGCCATATATGTTCCAAACATTTTGAGCACCTGTTGATTTCATTAATAAAATATCTTCATCGGTAACTGGAGCAGAACCCGTAGAAAAATTTCTAACAAATTCAAGATTTGGTTTTCTTCTTTTAGCAAGAATTCGCCATGTTCCAATTGCTAATGTAAGAACTGTTGGTTTAACTTCTTCTACAACATCCCAGAATTTCAAAGGTTCCATTTTAATATTTACTATTTCACAATGTGTAATTTTTGCAGGTATTATACAAAATGCCCAGCTTGCTATGGTCCATGTTGGAAAAGGATTTATAATAACATCTCGTTCATCTAATCCCCATTTTTCAACTAACCAATGTCCTGCTTTATAAAAATCTCCCATGTTATGTGTAACTTTTTTTCGCTTTCCTGTGGAACCACTACTATACATAGATATTTTCATAAATTATACCTCCAAATATTTTGTTTCACATTATTAAACATTTTGACGTCCACTAAATCTACGATACCTTTTTGGGATAACTTTTTCATAATGTTTGAAAATTTATAACTCTTAACACCATTTTTAGAATCTACATTATTTGTTAAATAATATGGACCGGTTCCACCAGTAATTTCCTTTTGGATGTTTATATGGCTCCATTGATACGAACTTTGTGTAATATCTCTCGAAACTTTTTTTACATGCCCAGGAAGAGTAACGCCTCTGAATAATAAACGATATCCTTTTAATTCTTCCTCCCATTTAACCCCACTCATAGAAATTAAAGATGAATCTATAAAGGTGCCCACCCACTTGGCTTCTTTATACTTGATACTTTTCAAACTAGCATTATTAATGTATCTTAAATATGAACATTCAATTAAAAATTCCAATATTATTAATAAATCATCATCATTTAATAATCTATTACTGCATACCATAACCCACACCTAAATTATCTATATGTTTATTAAAATATATGGATATAAAATTTTCAATATCCTTTAAAACTAATTTGATATGTTGTCGAAAATATTCGATGGAATAATTATGATCAATCACTCGGTCATAGTCATCATATTTATTATGAATATTATTTTTTAATTGATTATATAATATGCCTATGGTTGGCATTGAATCATATTCTAAAAAATCTTGAAATTTAACAAAAAAATCTTTTACTGTAACTTCATTCTTAAAATATTCATAATATATGTATTTTAATATTGGCTCAAACCAAAAATTCATAACAATCCATGCGAACATCCAGCCTTTAACAACATCTTCATAAGACATAGATTTCAAAGAAGTAATAATTTCACATTCTTCCATGTCGACATTAAAAGGGATAATTTTTGTTTTTATTTTAAAACGTTCCTTATAAGATTTATCATTAAGCTCCGCATTAGGTAAAATCAAACAAGGATATACGTTTATTTTCAATTTTTTAATAGGCATTAACGCGGATAACTCATCAACCCACCCATCATACGTAATACCTGGTAAGGGGTATATTAATTCAATTTCTTTATTTGTAGAATCCATCTTATCCGCATTGACAATGCTCATATTTTTTCTTTTAATATTGGATAAAACTTCCGGATTAGTGGATTGTAAGGCAACTCTGGGAACAGTTTTATTATCCTTAACACCATCTAATAATCGTTGTTGTATTTGTAATGAAGAATTTTTACTTGGTGGTGTTTTTGCATAACCCGAGTGTGCTATTTTTTTGGGATAACCTGTGGCTTCATGATATCCCACTGCCTTATCTATTATATTATAATCTCTTTCTTTAAATATACCCAAATTACTATTTGTGAACCAAAGATAATTTATTTTATTACGACTAATCCATTCGAATTCTTTGAATAATCGCGGCTCATCAAATTTTATCATTTTTTGGGCAGTTAAACTACCCCAATCACAAAAAGTACATTTGAATGGACAACCTCTATCCATCTCAACGGTAGCGTGAAAATTAACTGAAGGATTTTTTAATATAAGATTATTAAAAAGTCCCGACAAATATGGACTAGGGATTGTATTAATATCTTTAATTCTAATAGCTTGTTTCGTTTTAAAAATTTCATCATTTTTCCTAAAAATAATTCCTGGTATCTCAGAAAAATCTTTTTTATTAAAATATTCTAATAAAATTTGTTCAAAGATTTTTTCTCCTTCTCCCACAGCACCAATATCTACATAGTCATGCGAATCATACCATTTATCATCATTAGAATTAGGAACATGTGGCCCTCCACAAATAATCAAACAATCTGGATACCTTTTTTTTATTTTTTTTAATATATAAAGGTGTTTATTAGAATTCCACATATAATTACTAGTAGCAACTATATCTGGTTGTTCCATATTATCAATATAATGATCTAAATTATCTATATTAAACACCAAATCCTTTAATATAAAATTATCGGATATTATTTTATTTTGTAAACAATAAGACCAAAGAAGACCGACGGAATATGGTAAAAATGCAAATGTTTTGCCTGAAAATTCAAATCCAACTGAAGAGTCAGATAAAGGAGAAGTTAATTGTAATAAATAAACATTCTTCATAAACTGGCATCATTTAAAAACTTATAAGAATAGTTTTCCCTAAAAAAATTAATTTGATATTTGGGTTTATTCAATGTATGATATTTTTTTAAAGATCTCCAATATTCAGTATGATCATTTTTAGAA
>Ga0315319_10000146_pt1 | contig 19971 bp, 13 predicted proteins | sample M1500m3416metaG_FD_203463 | JGI IMG/M metagenome (GOLD analysis project Ga0315319, IMG submission 203463) | Ammonia-oxidizing marine archaeal communities from Monterey Bay, California, United States - M1 500m 3416 | ecosystem: Environmental > Aquatic > Marine > Intertidal zone | place: USA... | reverse complement strand
CCGTTCACCCTAAAGTCAGAAATTGGTGCCCACGACAGGAGTCGAACCTACAGCAAAACGGCATTTTCCAAGGGAAAACACCAACCACAGCTCCAACTGAATCAAAACTGAATCAGTTGCAACCCTCTGGGGATTTAAATGGGCCATTTAAGGGCCTACCCAAAAAGCGGCACCGACTGGCATCCTCAGGCATGGAACTGCCAGAGACCGTCTCCTACCGGAATCTAACGGCACGAATCACCCATTCGGCAAAGGACGACCTCTATCATGCCTACTGGAACTGTGGCGGCCATCGGGGCAAGGCGGCATCAAAGAAGTTTGAACTGGCCAAGGAAAAGGCACTGGCCGCCTTGAAGCTGATCCACAAAGGACACGCGGACATTGCCAGTCTAAACAATCGGGAGTTGCGCCGGTTAATGGCAGCACGTGAGCTCCTCAGGGATGCTGGCATTGATAACCCGTTACAAGTCGCAACCGAGTACATTGCGTTTCGGCAAGCTGCGCCGGAGGCTGATTTGCTGGAAGTAACCCGACACTGGAATAACGGCCACGCTAACATTGAAAAAGTTGGCTTTGGGAAAGCCAGTTTGGATTGGTTTGAGACAAGCAAAGGCCGTTGGAAGGACACAACTCTTTACGCACATGAAAGACGGATGGTAAAACTAGTTGAAACCTTCCAGTGCGATGCGTGCGATCTAGGTTTTGAAGCAGTCCGCTTCTTCCTCCATTCAGAATTAGGCAGGAAATCAGCCAAAACCCGAAACCATTTCCGGGAAACACTGCGCGGGATCATCAACCACTGTGTTGCCCGCTCTTGGCTGTCTAAAAACCACGGACTCGGATCACTGTTGAAGCCGGAAAAAGTGATTTCAGCCCCACCCCAGATCATCTCGCCGGATACCTTCAGAATCATGCTCGAAACAGCCAATTCTGAACTGAGGCCGGTTGTGGCGTTGATGGGGTTTTGCGGTATTCGCCTCTCTGAAGCGGCACGACTCTCCTGGGATAATGTCTTTGAGATTGAGGGTTACATTCAACTGAATGCGCACCGAACCAAAACCGCCCAGCGGCGTCTGGTGCCGCGCTTTGAGTCTCTGGAGCTGTGGCTTTCGCCATACAAGGGGCGAACAGGCCCCGTGTGGAACCGATCCAAACACGCACTTGATAGTGTGCTGGGTAAATTACGTCGAGAGGTGGGCGTGACGGGTCTTCACAACTGCCTGAGACACAGCTATGCCAGTTACAGACTGGCCACGACAAACAATGTCAATCAGTTGGCCGATGAAATGGGCAACAGCAGGGAAATCATTTACAGGAATTATCGTCAATTGGTCACCCCGGCCGAAGGCCATCAATGGTTTGCAGTTATTACAGGGACAACCCAGTCTAACGTCATTGCCGCCGCATGAAACATAAAAACCCCACACCCAACCCACCCTTCACCAAGTGGTCCGATCTACAAAAGTTGTGCAAACGGCCATCCATGCGAAGTGCCCATCTTTGAAATGAAAAAAAATACCCCTACTCCTGAACAGCAAAAGGAGGATGAAATCTTCCTCTTGAAGCAAGAGGTTCATAAGGCCGTCGAAAAACTATGGGTGAAAGCCAGGGAATCCCCAGATGAATTCCTGTCCGTGGCAAGAGGAGCACCGATTATCCCAATAAACCTATGTCTGGACAAGGCCATGAGGAAAAGGCAGTTCCAATACCTTCAAGACGAAGGATTAATCGTCAATCGCCCAGGGCGCCCCTATGACCCATTAACTATCATTAACCAAGAGGTGGCAGAAGCACATATGATCATACACACGTTCAGTCTGTTTAAATCGACCAAGGAATGCAGTTGGTTGCCAGGAATTAAGGTTCCTGAAATCAACAAACCCGGGGTCGTCCCTATTATTGGATTACCTGAACTCTCTCCAGATACAGTGAAGCTGTGGAAGCCTTGGTTGGAAGCTGTCTTCTTGGAAAAATACGACGGCCACCCGGAGAACGATCCAGAATTGAAGAATCTGGTGAGGATAAGGGTGGAAAATTCTGACCTCACGGTGTCAGCCGCCGCGTTTCGAAACCAGATTAAAAAGGATTTCCATAAAGCCATTCCCCGGTTTGCCAAACAGTTGTCCTGAAGCGGGGACGAATAGGGGTAATTTGCGTCCATGACTTCGGGCGAACACTCCTGTTCAATATACCGTCATGAACGAAAACGACGGAATCCCCTCATCACTAGCTGATGAGCTATTGAACACTGGTGAACTGGCCCGACGCCTAGGGTGTACTGAACGGCATATCTTCAACCTTATTAGGCGGGGGCAATTACCCCATATCCGCGTTGGCAGACTTGTCCGGTTCAACTGGTCAACAGTCCTTTGTGTGCTGGAAGAAAGGGACCGGTAGAATGAAAAATATCCCTACACGCGTCATTGAAGCCTTAATCGAAAATGCCCGGCACCATGCCTGAAGTTCCCTACTTCAAGTGCTATCGAAGTGAGGTGGCAATGGAATTACTTGCCGCAAGCAAGAATGCATTCTTGCTTCTCTACCAGATAGCCTATCGCGCCAGACGAACTGACTCTTTCAATCGGCATGATCTGGCCATTGGGGAGGCTTTCGTAGGTGATTATAAAGAAATCGGCCTTACCGAAGGTGAGTATCGGTACGCTAAAAAATACCTTGAGGACCATCATTTTGCAACGTTCAGGGCAACGAACAAGGGAACCATCGCAAAGCTCATAAATTTTGATGTATTTAACCCCAATTTGGAAGACAGCAACGGACAGTACAACACTCCAGCAACGAACCAACGACGAACGAACAACGAACCAACAACGACTAACAAGAATGATAAGAATGATAAGAATGAAAAAGGGAAGGTTTTTAGGGAAAAGAAAGAGATAAGCCCAAACGTCCAATTAATTCAGCTGGGTGAGGCAATTAAGGAACAGAAAGAAAATATGAGGTTATATAAATTACAACACATTACCGAATATGCTATTGGCTCGAGCTGGGATTCAGGCCGCAAAGAAGAGTATTTGCAGATGAAAAGTAAATATCAGCAGTTAAAGGAAAAAAGCGAAAAGCTGCTACTTGAAACCTGACGGGCTGTCTGTTGTTGTGATCGATTTCAAGAAAATGACTCCGTTGGTTTTTCAGAGAGCTTTTGAGGATGCAGGGTATCCTTTCGCGGGCAATTGTAGAGTTGCCCCCCGGGGGCTTAGGTTCTCCGAGCATCGCTTGACCCATGGTAGTGCGGTCGCAGCTCGTCTTTTGCTTATACACAGAAACTTTTTGGAGTGGTGAGGTCAAAATGAAAAAAAAGAAAACAACCGGGTATAAGGTTTCTGATTTAGCCAGAGCTTTAAATCTGACGACGAAATCCATTTACTACATGCGAGCCAATCATGGAGCACCGCTTTCGACAGACCCCGAAGAATGGAGAAATTTTCTGCAAAGGAGGGCTTTAGTCAAAGGTCGACCAGGGGCTGGGGTGCAATGCTCCGCAATCGACTCCAACCTCCGATTACAACTGCTTAGGGCACAGGTCGGCAAAGAAGAAGCGGTTCAAAAGCTTCGTGAATTAGAATTGAAACGCAAAAGAGCAGACCTAGTCCCCATGGCGGCCGCCGAAGAAGCGATCTGTAAAGTTTTAAGAGTGTTACGCCCTCTTTTAGATTCACTTCCTAAGTTGGCCGCGCAAGACGCTAACCCATCTAACCCCGAAATGGCCGAGGAAGCTCTTAGAGAAGGCCTTGAGAAGGTACACCAGATGATCGACAACCACTTGAATGATAAAGCAAGATAGCTTCCCTCATCAAACTGGCCCCACCGCGCGTCCACGGCAACACGGCCTTTTCACAAAACCAAAAAGACAGCGCAGCGAAGGTTGAGGGCGCGCGTGCCGCGAAGGACAACGTGCTTAAAAAACCCGACGAGGCCGGCGTGTCGTCCAGCAAATGGCAGTCGCTCTGGCCGGAAAAGCTGCTGGAAGGCCCGTGGGAGAAAGGCCAAGTGACCGCACAGGACGGTCCGTGGAAGCTGGTTGTCACCCACGGGAAAACGACGCGCTACGAGCTATTCAACACAAAAGACGACCCGCAACAGAAGACCAACCTCGCGGACAAGCTGGAGCAAATTACCTTCCGCCTGCGCGGCCTGACCGAGCGGCAATGGGCCGTGGAGTTCAAGGCAAAAATGAAGTAACTTGCATCCAATTTCACCGTCTTAAAAGTTAATGCAAAGGACTCTTTCCAGTTGTGCGTGTCTATTGACTCTGACCACTTCCCTGCTGACGTTGAAATAGAAGAAAAGGTAAGGGCTGCAAAATCCAGCTTTGACAGAGGCGATTTCATTATCGCTTCTTTTTTGTCCCCATTTGTGGGTTGACTGACAGTACTTGATAGAAACCTTTTTTAGGTGATGTCATTGTAAAGGAAAACCGTGAGCGAAAGAGAAAAACGATCCTTTGAGATTCTAGTCCGAGAGAACACCCGGATGTTAACGGTTTTTCTGCGTTCACGCGTGAATGATGAGGCGGCGGTTGACGATCTTTTTCAGGAAACGATGTTGGTGGCATGGAAGCGTCTTGATGATTGCGATCTGTCACGGCCGTTTGGCCCGTGGCTGCGTGGCATCGCTCATCGACTGGTGATGGCACATTACCGCAGGCAGAACCGTCTCCCGCTGGCGTTGCCCGACGAAGTGCTTGAACTGGTGGACGAACATTTTGAAAACATCCAGACACAACCCGGCGACACCTGGGACGACAAGGTCGCCGCACTGCATGAGTGCCTGGAGGCGCTTCCGGAAAATCACCGAGCCGTGGTGCAAGGGCGGTATCTGGAAGATGAACCGACCAAGAGCGTGGCCGAGCGACTGGGCATCTCGCTGGAGGCCTGCAAGAAACGCCTGCAACGCGCACGCGCCATGCTGGCCGATTGCCTGAAAAGAAAAGGCGCTTTGTTCGCGGAAGCAAAACAGCCATGAGCGAGAACGAACCCAAATCATTTGATGACCAACTGAACCGTTGGCTCGATGAAGATTCCGGACCGGAGGCAGATCAAGGCCCGGCCATGCCAAAGGCAATGTACCCGCAGGTCGCCGAGGCGGTTGTTGTCCATGGGCTGCTCACGGATATGAGCCGGCGTTTCCCTGCTGAGGACGAGATGCGCGTTGATTCGGTCATGCAGGCGATTGAAGAACCGGTGGCACCGGAAAAGTCCACATCATGGTCATGGCTGTTTGGCCGCCCCAAGCAAACGGCATTTGCGGCAACGGCCATGGTTGCGTGTGTGGCCCTGATATTCATTTTTCAGGGAATCAATCCCACCGAGGCGGCGGCAGCGTCACTGGAGCGCATCATTGCTGTGGCGCAACAATCCATCGACCGCACCTATACCATCCAGGTCATTGATGAATATCCCGCAAGCACTCCCAGAAACGAGAAACAGGGAAACATTGATGGCGCCATCCTGCATGTGCGTGGGCCGGACAAATATGTTTTGATTCGCGAATTGAAGGACGGCCGCCAACGCCTCACAGGCTGTGACGGAACCGAAAGCTGGGCCATGCGCGAGGATGGGCCGGTCCATGTTAGTTCCGATCTGAACCGATTTCGTGGAGGGCTGCCCGGGGAACAACAGGATTTGCCTTTCATCAACTTGCAATCACAACTGATGCAACTGCGGGAAAAATACTTCGTTGAATCGTTGCCGGAAGCCGGTCGGGAATTTGAAGGCCGGGCAATGATGGGGCTGGTGTGCCTCCGTAAATCGCATGAAGTGCGGGGACCAAAGCGGGTTGAGCTTTGGGCGGATCGCAAAACCGGAGCCATACATCGCATGCTCATGGACAACCTGCCGCGGGGGAAAGGCGGTCCAAGGAGCGTCATGATACAATTGAAAAATGAATCAGAATTGCCAGCTGATTTCTTCTCACATACTGCTCATCATGAACCTGGTCGAAAAATCAGACCTCAGAAAAACCAATGATAAAAATCCGTCATATGCTGTATTTGGCCGCGCTATTTTTCACCACGGGATATTCTGCAGCTGCCACCAAGCTTGAGGTAACCCAGCCTAACATCATCTTCGTCCTTTCTGATGATCAGGCGTGGAACGGGTTATCGACGCGGATGCATCCGGATTTGGCTTGGTCGGCCAGTGATTTTGTGCGCACGCCGAATATTGCCCGGCTTGCAAAACAGGGCATGCGGTTTTCGGCCGCTTATGCACCGGCTTCAGTCTGTTCGCCCACGCGGGTCAGCCTTCAAACCGGCAAGAGTCCAGCGCAACTGCAATGGACTAAGGCCGCACCCACGATGACGGCCGCCAATGGCTACAAGCTCATCCCGCCGACAATTCGCAAACACATTGCCCGTGATGAAATTACAATTGCTGAAATGCTAAAGACTGCTGGTTATGCAACCGCGCATTATGGCAAATGGCATATTGGGGGCGGTGGGCCCGGCCTGCATGGGTATGATGAACACGATGGGGATACCGGCAACAAGGATGCTGCCCCGCACAAGGACCCCAACCCGGTGGACATTTTCGGCATGAGTCGGCGGGCCATTGCCTTCATGAAAAAGAATCATGCGGCAAAGAAGCCCTTCTTTATCCAGCTTTCCTATCACGCTCTGCACTATTCAGAAAACGCGATGGAGGCCACCAAGAAGGAGTATCAGGCGCGTGGCGGACGGCGCAATGAAAAGGAAATTACGCGCGGCGCCTTGGCAGAGAATCTGGATACCGGTGTGGGCACGCTCATGAAGGCTCTTGATGAACTGAAGGCGGCCGATAACACGTACTTCATTTACATGTCTGACAACGGCGCAGGGGGCGGTAAGGGCAACGGTTCATTGCGGGGAGGTAAAGGCGGCGTATGGGAAGGCGGCATCCGCGTGCCGCTCATTATTCGCGGGCCGAATATCCAGCCCAACACCTTTTGCCATTCGCGAGTGGTGGGTTATGATTTGTATCCGACTTTTTGCCAATGGTCCGGAGTGGAGGCACCACTGCCCAAGGGCGTGGAGGGAGGTAGCATTATTCCACTACTGGCCAAAGGAGAGGGAATAGTGAAACGGCCTCGCGAGGAACTGGTTTTCCACTTTCCTCATTACCAAAGCAAAGATGGACCGCACACAGCAATCTTGTCTGGTGATTTAAAGTTGGTTCGATTTTATGAAACCGATCGGTTGAACCTTTTCAATCTTCGGCAAGACATTAGCGAGAGCAACGACCTTGCCGTTAAAATGCCGGACAAAACGAAGGAGTTAAATGCGAAGCTAAGCGAATATCTCAAACAAGTGAGTGCCCGGCTGCCGGTTGTTAATCCTCAATATGATCCCAATAAGCCGCCCACCTCTACTCGCAAAGGCGGGAAAGGGGGCAAGGGCGGCAAAGAAAGGGGCAAGAGACCCAACGAAAGACCGGCAACACTCAGCAATCCTGCTTTACCTGTTGGCAAGACGCTTCAATGGTCAGCCAATGGTGGGCCACAGGATATTGTGGCTATTTACCGGGGCAAAACATTGCAGGTCATTCAAACGGTCTTTGGAAAACCCGACGCTACCGAGGGCAATTTTCACATATATCGAGGGCTCCGGATTCGTGATGCCAAATCTGGGGAGAATTACAAGATCGTAAAGTTCCTGATCACTGATGGGGTTGTGAAAGCGGTCCAAGTAGAAAGTGGCGGCAAAGGAGGAGGCAATAAAAAGAACGCAGGCCAGGGGAATCGACCTCAGGGAAACAATCCAAGAGGGGCCCGAATGCCCACGCCGCTTTTTCGCACGGATGTTCCCGCACATTTGTACAACATCATTCTGGGCCGGCCCACCGACAGCGCAATTACGCTGAGTGTGCTGGCACATCAAGCCATGGACGGGTTTTTTACCTACGGAATGAAGCCTGATACTCTCACGAACAAGACTCCAGTATTGCAATGGAAAGCAGGGGAAGCCAACGAATTGGATATAAAGAATCTTAAACCCAACACACGCTATTATTATAAGTTTAATTACCAGCTGGCCGGTACTAATCCTACGACTAGTGCATCGGCTACTTTCCACACTCAACGCGCCACAGGCAGCACGTTTGTTTTCACTGTGCAGGCCGATTCACATCTGGATTTTGGTACCAATCCAGCAGTTTACGAGCGCACCCTGAAAAACGCCCTTACTGACCGGACAGATTTCCACGTCGCACTGGGCGACACCTTCATGACAGGCAAGTATGTGGATCATCGAAAGGCGTATCCGCATTATCTTGCACAGCGCTACTATTTCGGCAGACTCTGCCACTCGGCTTCACTGTTCTTCGTGTTGGGCAACCATGACGGCGAATCGCTGCGCTACTGGGATGGCACCGCCAACAACCCTGCTGCATGGTCAGCCAATCTTCGCAAGGAACTGTTACCCAACCCTTCGCCCAATGGTTTCTACACCGGCAACAGTCAACCACAGCAACACATCGGCCTCTTGGAGGATTATTATGCTTGGGAATGGGGTGACGGCCTGTTTGTCACTCTGGATCCCTTCTGGTTTACCCAACGCACCCGCGGCAAGGGAGACAACTGGAACTGGACGCTGGGCAAAACCCAATACGATTGGCTGGCCAGTACGCTGGCGAATTCAAAAAACAAATATAAGTTCATCTTCCTACATCACCTTGTAGGCGGTTCCGATCGTAGCCAACGCGGCGGCAAAGGCGCGGCGGCTTTTTTTGAATGGGGCGGTAGGAATTGGGACGGGGAAAATGAGTTTGCCCTCAAGCGCTCCGGATGGGCCAAGCCGATTCACGAGCTATTGGTACAACACGGCGTGAGCATCGTTTTCCATGGGCACGATCACCTTTTCGCGAAAGAAGAATTGGATGGCATCACCTATCAGTGTGTCCCTCAACCCAGCCATAGCCGGGGAGGAACCCGTACCGCCGCCGAATATGGCTACAAGGATGGCGTCATCTTGGGTAGTTCCGGCCATATCCGCGTCACCGTCTCACCCGTTGCCGCAAAGGTGGATTACGTGAAAAGCATCCTGCCCGGTGCTGAAAGCAATGGGCGAAAAAATGGCATGACCGCTCACTCTTACAACATAAACTCAAAACAATAATAATACAGGATTCCTGCTTATGAAAAAAAGGCGCTTTTTAATTCTGGGGGCAATTGTCGGCCCATTGGTTGCCGGATTGTATTATCTGTCTCCTTCCAATGACTTGGTGCCTTCCCTGAGTGCCCAGGAAAGGCCCAGCCAAAAACAAGACGGTAGGAATCAAGGCCGTGGTGGAGGTCGCGGAAGTGGTGGTGGCAATCCCATTATCCGCACCTTGGACGCCAATGGCGATGGCATCATTTCCAAGCAAGAAATCGATAATAGCACGGCCTTGCTCAAAAAGCTGGATCGCAATGGTGATGGCAAGATAAGCCGTGATGAAATGCGTCCGCCTCGGGATGCTGGTGGCAACAATCCTCCTCCGGCACCAAGGCCTTCCACACCTTCCTCCCCTCCCAAGAACAGCTTAGGCCCCAAACCCGCCCAAGCCGCCGCCTTCAACGCCTTTGCCCCCAAGGTAAAGACCACCTGGGACAAGCAATATCTCTATGTGGAATCCGACAGCATCCCTGACCATCAGATGATGGTGGGCATCACTGCGTGGCAACAGCAGGTTCCGATAACTCAACCCTACACTGGCAACAACGTCTGGCGTATCCCTCTCCAGCCGGTACCGGCAAAAGCACCAATGTCGGCCAAGAACAATTTCTTCCGGGGTGCCATTGCCTTGGCGGCCAATGGAATACCCATCTTTAACCCCATTAAGAATGACGGCCGCACCGATACTTTCCTCGCAGGCGAACTGGACCGATTCGGCGGCCACTGTGGTCGGGCCGATGATTACCATTACCACATTGCCCCGCTCCATCTACAGAAAACCGTTGGTGCGGGCAACCCGGTCGCCTATGCCCTGGATGGTTATCCTCTCCTTGGATTAACCGAGCCTGATGGCACAGCACCCCGAAACCTTGACTCCCTCAACGGACACTCGCACGGAACGCTCGGATACCATTATCACTCCACCCGGACTTATCCTTACATCAACGGAGGGTTCCACGGCCAGGTAACGGAGGCCGGGGGGCAAGTGGATCCTCAACCCCGTGCCCAAGGTGTCCGACCCGCATTACCTGGATTAAGGGGCGCTAAAATTACCGGCTTTCATAAGGACGAACAGGGTTGGAATAGTTTGGTTTACCAGATCAATAATCGACTGGGTTCCGTGCGGTTCTTGGAATTGAAAAACAAGTCGTATCAATTTGAGTTTAAAGACACCAACGGCAACACCCGAAACGAAACCTACCAACGGCGGCAGGTGGGGGCGGGTCGGGGTGGACGCAACGGACAGTCGCCGTCACGACGTCCGCGATGATTTCCCGCATGCACAGGTTGTGTTGCGGGAAGGGCGGGGGAGAATGCCGGTTATGTGAATCCTTCCGGCAGCTTGTTCTCCAGTTTGTTTGTAACTGGTTGAGATATAGCAACCCTCTCCCCGCCTGACAATTAGAAAGAATAAAAAAATGAAAATCATGACAACAAAAACACTCATTTCAGGCCTGGCAGTATCCATTGGAATGGTTTTGGCATCTCCTCACTTATACGCCCAGCCAAATGGCGGCCTTCGCAAGCCAACCATTGGCGACACGGTTAAGGCCAACGTTTATGCCGACAACACCTTTGAGATGTACATCAACGGCAAACTGGTCGCTGTCGATTCCATTACTTTTATCCCACACAACGTCATCTCCGTGGACATGCTGCCCACCTACCCAATGACGATCGCCGTGCTGGCGCGAGACAATGCCGACCCAAAAACCGGAATGGAATATGCCAACACCAATATCGGCGATGGTGGGTTCATACTGAAACTCGGCGACGGTACGGTCACCAGTAGCAAATGGAAGGCCAAGCGGTTTTTCTGGGGGCCGCTCAATGGCGATGCGAAAAACCCGAAGGTCATGCGAGTTGCCCTGCCGCAAAAATGGAATGCCGTCGACTTCGATGACAGCTCGTGGGGTTATGCGAAAGAGTACACCGAGGAGGAAGTAGGCCCGAAGGCACCGTTTTTTGAACACGACTTTAAGGGCGCTAAGTTCATTTGGAGCAATGACATCAAGCTCGATAACACCGTCATCTTCCGATACACGGTGAAAAGTCCTCCCGACGGCAAGGCACGCTTGGATTTTACCAATATCAACAACGTGGTGCCTGTTCGTTCCAAGCGACCTGGAGGTGGAGACCGGAGTGGCCAACGCGCAAACGCCGGACAACCCAAGCCGCAAGGAGGGGGCGCCCAACGCCCGCCCGCCACCAATCCCGGCAACATTCGGATCGATCCCGCTACAGGATTGCCGATGCCTGACTCCAATGCCGGCAGCGGCAGGCAACAAAGACCACGCGGCCAAGATGGTGGGGGTCAACGCGCTCAAGGAGGAGGGCAACAGCCGCGCGGCCAGGAAGGAGGCCAAGGACGTTCCCGCAACCCGATTATTCTGGCTTTGGATACTGATGGAGACGGTGAGCTCTCCGTTGTTGAATTACAGAACGCACCTGCGGCTCTGCGTGGACTCGATCGCAACAAAGACGGACAGCTGTCACGTGAGGAAACCCGCCCTGCCGATGGCCAACGCGGTGGGCAAGGTGGTCAACGAGGCGGCGGCCGTGGTCAAGGTGGTCAACAAGGTCGACCACAGGAACCCAGAGGCCCTGGATCGAAAGGTCCGGGCCCCAAGGGCCAAGCCCAAGGTGGGGAAGTGCGCCAACCCTGGCTTTTTGTGCACGGCAAAGAGATTGATGCCGATGGCAATGGAATCATTTCGCGCCAGGAAATGTTGATCCAAGCTACAGCTGCCTTTGGCGGTTACGATCGCAACCGGGATGGTATCATCGTTGGCGACGAACTTAATGGACCCGGCGCACGTGGTGCCATGGCCGGGTTTCTAAAGGGCCATGCCCGCGAGATCGATGCCAATAATGACAGCCGAATTAGCGCCGAGGAACTGCTCAACCAAGCCGGAAGAATGTTCGACAAGGGCGACCGTAATCAGGATGGCATGATCACCAAGGAGGAACTGGCTGGAATGCAGCGTAATCCTGGGCAACAACCGCCCAGAAGAAACCCGCGCCAGTAGCGCCTAACCGCCTTGACCATTATGCCCAAAAGAATATTATGCACCCGGCACCAAGATGGGCTTTCAAGGTCTACTGAATGAAACCGATCATCAGGCAATCATCAATTACCTCAAGGGGTTGAAGAACCAGAAATAAATCGGCAGACATTGAAGGTCTCTTGGATAGATGGCAAAAGCCTCTATACCATCACCCTGATTCAGGGAAGTTCAGATGATCCTCACTTCAATCCCACTGTTCTCCCCAATTCCCCCAAGAAACACTGAGATTCAGTAAATCGAAGAATCCTCACCACCCTACGCCTCCCGCCACGCCTGCTCAAGGACTGATGCGGGGGACTGTTTCCACTCAAGAAATGGACATCAATGACACGCTAAAACACCCCTGAAACATACGGAAGTTTTAGCACTAATTTTAGCACTGGGATGTTTTTGGAGCTTAAATATTAATCATACCCCTGTTTTTATGGGTTGGAATGAAGGTGGAGCGGGTGATGGGAATCGAACCCACGTGACAGAAAAGGGAAAGGTGTCCTCATCGGGATATGGCCAGTGACTTAGTCGTTTCGATCTTTCATTTTGCGGTAGAGAAAGGAGTCGCTGGTGAGGAGGGAGAGGATGAGTTGCTTCATGCTGCCGCCGCTTTGGACGTAGGCTTGGTCGGCGCGGCGCAGGGTGGATGCGTCGCGGAGTGTTTCGTTGCGGCCCATGAAGTAGCGGAAGGCGTGGCGCACGAAGACTTGGCGGACGCGTGGCGAGTCGGCCAGTTTGCGCAGCATGGCCACGGCATCGGGCACTTCGGCGTCGAGACCCTTGACCCCGCTGTTGGTGATTGCGCCCGTGGTGTCGACCGGCTTCCCCAGTTCCTTGGTCCGCCAGCGGCCGAAGTGGTCAAACATCTCGAAGGGCAGGCCGACCGGGTTTGTATTCTGGTGGCACTTCCAGCAGTAAGCCTCCTCGGTGACCTTCATTTTCTCCCGGAGGGTGAGGGTTTCGTCGTTGGGAAGCTGGGCGTCCACGGTGATCGGCAGGTCGGGGATGATGCCGCCGAGGAGGTTGCCCCGTACCCAGAGTCCACGCCTGATCGCGTCGTTGTCGAAATTGCCGCTCTTGGCGACCAGCCAGGCGGGTTGGGTCAGGATGCCGGCCCGCTGGGAGCCTGGCAGAGCGACTGGTTGTTCGGGAATCCATTTCCAGTCGGGCGGCAGGCTATAGGCGAGGTGGGCCCCCAAATTTCTAGCGCGGGCCCTGATTGGTTTTTTCGTCTTGGAGTCAATGCCGTACTGGACGAAGCTCTTGTTGGTGGTGAGCAGTTCACGCAAGACGTTCTTGTCCTTTTCGTAGAAGTACATGATGAGCTGGTCGGTGTCGCTCACCAGGACCTCCGGTACGTGGTTGCGGTTGAGTGCTGCGTCCTTGAAGACGTCGGGCGCTCCGCCGTACTCGAAGTATTCGCGGAAGAAACCGAGGATACGCGGCTTGCCGATTTTGTCGTCTGCAAGGATCCGCTCTGCATGGGCCTGCACCTGCCCGCGCGTGATGAGCTTGCCGGTTTCCGCGGCTTTAAGAAGCTCCTTGTCCGGGCGGGCATCGGTCAGGGCATAGGCCAGGGCATAGGCGATTTCACGGGGAGCCAACAGGGCCCGGCCCAGCTTGTCGGGCTCGCCTTGGGCGAGTTCGGAGCGGTAGAGGGCCTCGGGCTTGAGCAAGACGGCGGAGATCAAGTTGCGGACGCCGAGGAGCTTGCCGTCGGACTTCATGCTCTTCATCGAAAAGGCCTTGAGGCGCGCTTGCTCCCCGGGGGTTGGGTTTCGTAGGAGTACCCGGTCGTAAAGCCATTGGATGACGGCGTCGACCTTCGCTTCAGTAGGCGGGGCTTCCTCGGGGTGGATGAGGTTAAAGAGCTGGCTGGGGGTGGAGTTGCCTTTGGAGATCTTGCCGTTGACCACCCGCACCTCGGTCAGCTGGCTGGCGGCGGTCGAGGCGTTGGCCATCAACTGGGCAAGGTCCGCCCCGGCGAGGAGATACTGATTGTCGTAATCGCGGAAGCCGTGCCCGCCGGACTTGAGGGTGAAGGGGCGCACGTACTTGCCGTTCTTGGCAATGGCCCGGATGCCAGACTCGTAGACCGAGGGGCGGATGCGCCAGATGCGGGGCGGCGACCAGGCGGGGCCGAAGTCCTCGGCGCTGAAAAGTTGTTTGTGCTTCACGTAGTTGCCGGCCCCGGGGCGGAACAGTTTGTTTTCCGGTTTCCGGCCGCCCTTGAGGAGTTCGGCCCGGATCCATTGGGTGAGGCTGTGGCGCTCGGCGGTGGTGGGTTGGGACTTCTTCTCAGGCGGCATCTGACCCAGCTCCAGCTGGTGCAGAACCTTTTCCCAGCGGCCGAGGTCGGGGCCGTTGACGAGGTTGCCGTCGATCTTCTCCAGCGAGAGGTCGCCCTTGGAGGTATCGTTGTCGTGGCAATCCATGCAGTAGCGCTCGATCAGAGGCGCGACGAGGTTACGGTAACCCTGACCGTTCGGCTGTGCTTCAGAGGCCTGAGACGTGGCGCAGAAGAAAAGAACCGCTGTAATATACTTCTTCATTTCTTCCGGGCGAGCACCACTCGCATACCACGAAAGTCCGAGTGCCCTTCGTTGTTGCTGAACTTGCAGAACAAACGAAAACCGCTCTGGCAGTACGCAGCCAAACTGCACCACGCGCCTCCGCGAATGACGATGTTGCTTCGCTTTTCCACATCTCCCAGGGGATCATTTCCGCCAGGAAGTTGGGTCAGGTATTGGTCCTGCACGAATTCGGAAACGTTGCCGTGCATGTCGTGAATTCCCCAAGCGTTGGGCAGGTACGAACCGATTGGCGCCGGACGCCGGCCTACACCATCGTTGGCCGTCAGGTCGCCGTAATGAAAGGAATCGTCTTCCTGGTGCAGCGAGCGATCCGCGTAGTTGGCATAACGATGAAGGTCGCGAACGGAATCCCCGAAGGAGAATCGTGAAGTGCTGCCTGCTCGGCAGGCATATTCCCACTCGGCTTCGGTCGGCAGGCGATAGCCCCAACCCGATGGCAGACAGCCTGCTTTCTTTTCCATCGGTTCGAGAGTCCCCGATCCAAATTTCAGCGCACTCGGACCCTTGATTCCAGTGATGGGTTGATTGGCGTGAACCAACGGAACTAACTCTCTTCCTTCCGGGTTTCGTTTTCTCGCTCGGCCATAGTCGCCCAAAGTGAGTTCGTACTTGCTCATCCAGAAGCCCTCGCTGATCGACGCATCCACAGGCGCTGCGTCGCGGGTTTGCGGGGTCGGCGGTCCATCGATCCCCATGCGGAACTTGCCTGGTGGACACCAGCAGAAGACCATGCCCAGACCGTTGATCCATTCGTCGCCCAGCTTGGGATTACTCGGTGGCAGCCTGGTGGTCGCGATCTTGCGTTTGCGTGATGACACGACGGAGGCGGAGGCGTCCTTCGGCAACGAGAAGCGATACCAAAGTTCCTGTTTGCCGCCCGACTGTTTCGCGACGTCGGCCTTGACCCTGGCCATCACCTCACCGAGTGGTTGATCCCTGGCCGTCAAATGACGAGCCAGGCTCTCTGCCAGCGCGGAAGAAGTGCCGGCGGGAAGCGATTTTCCAGGCGGAACCGCATAGCATACCATTCCGCCGGGCCATGTCTTCGGATCGATGGCCGCCAGGCCCTGCTGGCTCGCCTTGGCCTTCGGATAATTGTAAGCGCAGTCGAGCACGAGCAGGTTCAATCGGGCGTGGCTTCGCATGCGAAAGACTCGGACGATGTCCTCCAGTCGGCAGGGACTGTTGTCGGCAATTCCCCAGATACCTGAATCGGGCTCGTAGTAATACTCCTTTTCCTTTGTGCCATCCGGCTTTTCAACCGTTCGTGACAGCTTACGGTCGTAACCGCTGCCGTATCCGCAAAAATAAACCAACGACACTCCGCCGTTGGGACAGGTGGACGCATAGGACTCGAGTTCCTTGCGAAGGTTTGAATTCTTCGGGACGTTTTCCTTTACCGTCACCGCGAAGCCGGCCTGCTCCAGTGCCTTGGCGAGCTGCGCGACGTTGGCTTTTGCCTTCGGCAGTTGGTGCTCGCCGTAATCGGAGTTGGCAATCAGCAGCGCGGTCCTGTCCGCAGCGAAGAGAGGAACGCTCAGGAAGAGCGCGAGCAAGGGAAGTAAACACCTGGCATGCATCTTGGGTAAACGGATTGATTGCGCCTACGCGAACAGGGGTTCCAGCGGTCCATCTCCATGGGCTTCGCCTTTGAGCATGGCGTCGTGCACGCCGAAGTATTCGCGCTTATCCCCGGCGGCGTGCAGCAACGTGGTGTAAAGGTTGCCGATTTCACGGTGACCATCCTGCATATAGTGTGGAAAGTCGATGTACTGACCGCCTTTAAGGCCGGTGTTCTTGCCTGGGATCAAAACAAAGGGCCATTGCCCACAGCGACTATGATGCGCCTCGGCTGCATCGGACAAATACACAATGACCGTGTTGTCCAGCATCGTGCCATCCCCTTCCGGCACCGCATCGAGTTTCTTCATCAGGTCGGCGATGAGTTGAAAATGAAATTTATGAATTTTGACTTTGAGCTGGCTGGGGCTCATGCCGTTGAAGCTGCCGCCGTGGCCGATACTGTGTTTACCCAGGTCAATTCCCAAGCCCGTAAACCGTATGCTGAAGTAGGGATTTCCGACACCCGACGCAATGGTGATTGAATTGGTGAGACCGCCGATAAGGGCGGCCGCAGCGATGTCGAACTGGGCATCGAGGCGATCGGACTCGACCTCCGACTTGAACTTGTCGGTGACTTTGGGAGCGGTTCGTCGCAACGTACCTTCGATCTGGCCGAGGCGACTTTGGCGGTTACGCATATCCTCGTAACCTTTGAGATGAGCTTCGAGCTTACCGTGTTCGGCACTGGCGACTTGACCCTGCAGGCGTTTGACGTCGTCGCGCAGGAAATCGAGCAGGTTGGTCCTGGCGTTGAACTCGGCCTTGGAGTTGCCACCGGCGATGCTGCCAAAGAGCGCGCCATAGGCGGTCATCGGCTGGCAGATCGTCGGCGTGGGTTGGCCCTTGCCCCAAGCCGAAGAGTTGTAGATGACGTCATGCTCCTTGCGGTCGGAGATACCGATGCCGAAGTGCGGGAAAATGCCACCGAGTTTCTTGCCGAGCGCGACGTCGATGGTCTCGCCGGTCGGCGTGCCGCTATGGCCGACACCACTACCGCAGTTATAAGCGCCCAACGCGCCAAAGTCATTCGAGTGCCCGCCGCCGGCAATCCGCCCTGATAATCCGTGCACGATGGTCAGGCGATCCCGATAGGCTTTAATCGGCTGCAGCGACTCTGGCAACTGTTTGCCCGCATGGGGTTCGTTGACCATTTCGGTCACGCCCTGCATATTGGGAACCTTGGGTTTACCTACATGAACATTCGGACGTTTATAACCGATTGGTGTGATGTGCGGAGGCTCCAGCCCGTTGCCTTCAACAACAAATACAAAACGCGGCGGAAGCTTGGTTCCGGCGGCCTGCGCCTTTATTTGCGAGAGGATGGGCGAAAGGAGAAGCCCACCGGTCGTTGCGGCGGAAGCGCGGAGAAACTGTCGCCTGCTATTCATGGCTGAAATAGTAGGCTTGGGAGAGCGGTTTGTCAAAGGACATGCGAGGTTTCATGCGTCTCATTTCATTTGGTTTGCGTCGGCGTGAAGGCAATGATGGTGCGTCCTCGCTTGGGGTAAATTACTACTTCGCCCCCTTTTTTGGCCACCGCTTTCCAGTCGGCAGGCAAGCCGTCGACCTGAAACCGGGCGTCTTTTTCCAGATCAACCTGAACAGCACCAGCACTGGTCGCAACACGCATCGTCTTTTCGTTCATGGCGACGATGTTTCCTCGGATCGTATCATCATGTGAGCGAACCAAAATCTTGTGGGGTGTTTTTTCCTTTCGATAATGGCAGAGCACAGCGTTGCGTCCCGCCTTAGCCGCGATATTTGCCGGAGCAAGTTTCCCATCGAGGACGAAGGAAACTTTCTTGGCATTCAGCGTGAGTTTCTCTTTCTTGCTTTTAAGCCAACGTTCACAGGTGACTTGCGCTGGAATGTCCAGCACTCGATCGGAAGTCTTGGTTTGGACCTCACCCAGCACCGCCCGGCAACTGAGGTCATTAGCCAGGCCACGTTTGCCTTCTTCCACCGGTTGTTGTTCGGCGGGATCAAAGGCCGTGTCCGCGTTCCACAAGGCGACCATCTGTGGCCGTGGTTCATGGATCTGGACCCAGTTTCCAGGCTGCAGGGCCTTGGCGGCATCGGTTGGCTTGTCTTCCAACCTGAACGAGACGCCCGCATCATAAGGCACCTTCACTTCCACCGGGGGATTGGTCTCAATGTGAACGTCCTTGTGGGTGCGGTGGATGCGCAGCGTGAATGCATCCTTGCCGGTTGCCACCACCTCGCCCCATTGAAAATTCGGGGTGGTCTGCAGGTCAAGCCAGGTGGTCTCGTAGAAATATCCCCACAGGCCCGGCTGGATAGCCTTGGAGAAAGTGGCTGCATTTACCATGCGCCCATTGATGACACATACCGAGCCGATCTTGAGCACCCTTTGGTCAATGGACTCGCCCACTTTCGATTGGCGCCCGAACTTCCCCCGGCTGATGTAGTCGTAATAGTCGATCTGGACCGTGAAATGGGTAAGCGTATCCTTTTGTTTGGCCACCGCTGGTTTTACCGCCGTGACCTTTCCGCAAAATGCAGCCGTTGCCCCCCAAACCGGGCCCACCGCCAACATCAACGACATTGGCACCGCTATCAATCGGCCAACGAATCTCATAAAAGAATGGGTCTTCATGTCATTGCTTCTTGCGTAAATCATAGCATACAATGGTTCCGGTCTCGGTGCGCCAGAAGATGCGGCCGGCGATGACCGGTGGCTCCATCAGGACTTGGTAGCTGGTGGTCAGGGGTTCCTTGGGTTTCCATGGACCGGAAAGTTTCCTGAAGTTTTTCGGGTCCGCCGAGTAAAGGTTGAAGGAGGCCCGGCTGCCGTGGGACCAGTCGATGCAGTGCAAAAGCTTGTCTTCGATTAATTGAAACCAGAAGTCGTTCTCCCGGGGCTCGTCAACCAGCACCTCGCCGGTATCTTCCTTCGCGATGATGAAACGCCGATCGGTGGTCTTATCCGGTCCGCCGGTGGTGTGGTAGACGTAGCCGTTGCGGATCACGGTGCGCGGTCGCGCCAGACTGTCGCTCCAGGTGGGGATCAGGAAATGCGGCTTGTCGGGCAGGGTCCAGGCATGGGTGAATCCCTTGGGCGTGATCTTGTAGGCACCGAGCAGGCCGAAGGGGGCTTCGCCCTTGGCATTCTTCGGGGAGGAGCCGTTGGGGTTTTCCTTCATGATCTTGCTCCCGACGTTGACCAGGACGTGAGTGCTTGAGGGCGCCAAGTTGAACTGCGTTGCATGCAGTTGACCGAAGCCGCCGAGGCCAAAGGTTATTTTGCCCGTCGCCGGGTCGACCAGGTTCAACTGTCCGTCGCCCGGTTGGCGGCCGTGGGCGCAGAGCAGGTACTCCTTCTTTTCGTGCCGCCACACGGTCGGGGTGCTCCAGCGTGAGATGACCTGGAGCAATTCCCATTTTTTCTTTCCCGTGGCGGGGTCCAGCCCGATCAAGGTGGTTTGGCGTGGAACCACGAGGGTGCCGCCGGCAAAGACCAGCGATTGCACCCAGCCGTAGTTGGCCGAGGCCTGCAGGACGTACGAACGGGCGAGGTGCTTTTTCC
>Ga0315319_10000142_pt1 | contig 20019 bp, 14 predicted proteins | sample M1500m3416metaG_FD_203463 | JGI IMG/M metagenome (GOLD analysis project Ga0315319, IMG submission 203463) | Ammonia-oxidizing marine archaeal communities from Monterey Bay, California, United States - M1 500m 3416 | ecosystem: Environmental > Aquatic > Marine > Intertidal zone | place: USA... | reverse complement strand
TCCTTCTATCCCAGAGTCTCGGGCCCATTCCCTGATTGGTGCAGCTGGCGGCGCGGTTTCATCCATGCTTGGATCTAGAATTACCACCTCAGGAGAAGCGTGCAAGATATGCTGCAAGCTGTGCCTAGCATCTCTGATTGGGCTGTCGGGCCTGAGAATCCCCAATGAATGGCGTTCCTCCTCCCCTAGGAACGGTGCCTTGGGGACTCTGAGGTCCCAGGAAGAGCTGGACAGGTTCGCTAGCACTATGAGTTCGGATGTGCAGCCAAGGGCCTCTTCTGGACTCAGGACCGAAACATTCCCTGAGAAGTTTGGGCCACCTGTGATGGCAGAGGATTGTTCGGCTAGTGAGATTAGTTCGTCCAGCCAATCGTGGCCTAGCATTGGGATTTCTTGGCCGCATCTACGCTGCATCTCTCTCAGGGTCCCTCTGTCACGAACAAGGGCTTGGACTGCCGCTGCCGGGGAGAGTCCCCGCCCTCTGTAGCGCTCCATCTCGGAATCAAGATCGATCAGTGAAAGTGTGTTCTGCAGCCATCCATCGCCATCTGATGCGATATCTGGGAGTGGGAGTGGCTCACCTGTGTGGCATCCAATCGGTTGGCCCAAGTCACGTACTAGATCCCTGTCCGGACCACGGAGTAGTGGCCAAAGGGAATTCGCCAAGCAGAGGAGCCACCATTGTGATGCTTCCTTTATTGGGCCATCTTTCTCATTGGAGGGTGGTCGGGAAAGTGTCTCTATCCATTTGGAAAGAGCACCCGGCCCACCTAGGACGTGTTCATTCCTAGCTAGTTTTGTAAGTAACTCGGAATCTGCGGAAGGGGTGATTTCTGACTCCGAGGGGTGCTCTGAAGGGATCTCAAAAGGGGTGACTGATGTCTGAAGTGACAGAGCTCTAAGATTCTCAAGTGAAAATGCGTCAGACCCATGTGCCAAGTTTGCGAGGCACAATATCCAGTGACCAATTGGATGGGACGAGGGGGGTTCGCCTCTCCTCTCCATGCTAATTCCGATGACCCCAAGGATCTGTTCCCATCTGTGCCTATTTTTTTCAACAGCAGGATCGACGATGATAACCTCTGCGTCCCCTTGGTTGAGCCTCTCTGAAACCAATCGGACTGCGACTTCGAAAGAATGGGCCTCCCTCCTGAGGAGGATTCTTTTGACTTCCGTCGGGGCTTCTTTTCTAGGGGTCCTGTCGTGGGGGACCCAGTGCGGCAGATCCTTCGGATCTTTCACTGGATGCTCATCGACGAGAAGGTTCCCATGGTGGCCGAGACGGAAGTTTCCGGGATGTGCGAGTTGGTGTATTGGGCGATGCTTGGACAGAGACAAGAGCATCTCGGTGTGAGCTCGACAAATCACTGGAGAGTGATCTAGCATGATGATTCCATCGATATCGGAGACTGTGAATGGAATGGTTCCGCTCTCTAATGAGTCGATTATTCGGACAACGGCCATATCTGGATGAGTGAAGCGGAGCTTCCCCTCTAGACGTTCGATGACACTCCTGAAGGTCGCTATTCCGGGGCCATCCCACCCCTCTACTACCATCTCCCTGGAAAGCTGGTAGTGGAGTGCAGCCAGAGCCTCGGTCTTCCCCTTGCTCCATTTCATGTCGGGAAGTGGGTTGATGAGTGGAAAGCCCAGCCTTGCCGCTTCCTTTCTGCACTCGCTGTGAATTACAGACATCAGTGGACCGTTCTTAGATATCACTCGAGGAAGCCTGAGGTCAGTGACTAGGGAATGAATCAGTGACTCGATTGTGTGATGCAGGGTTCGGTCCACTGCTCCTTGAAGATCGATTGATGACAGTACTTGCATTCTAGATTTCTCGGTGGGGTAGATTACCAGAACTCGTCCGTTGGAATTCGGATCTGTGCTTGGGGTTCCCAATGACTGACGCCTGATCTGCTCTTTGAGCCATTCAGGTATGGCACCCCTAGGAACCTCCTCGCTAGTCACACAATGTTCCCTTGGCGCCAACAACATGTCATCTCCGAGCGTTGACCATGCTCGGGGGGGTTATTCAACCCAACTGTTAGCACTCATTGCAATGGCTCAGAATCCCCGTTGCGTCTTGGTACCAACGCGGCAAGCATACATAGTAGCGTGGATAATGCCGGTGCTGGCAATGAATTGTCGCTATTAGGGGAGCGAGCTGTCCAATCCACCACCAGGATCACAGACATATCATCCCCATCCCAAGGCTCGGGGGGATCGATGAGGATTGAGCCGATTTGGTCCGAACCGATGTTGACTGCCTCGTGGAGGACGTGGCTGTAGTTCCCCTTCCCGTTGCTTCCATCTGGGAAGTTGGCGATATCCTCAACGAACAGCAGCCAGCCACTGACTTCCCAGTTTTCGATGGAGGACGAAATCATATTGCTCCAAGCAAAGGAGAAAACCTCCGAATCACCTTCCCTATCTGCCGAGAGAGAGAATGAGCTGTTTTGTTCGAATGGGTGGCTAGAACCCAGTGCCAGTGCGGTTGAATAGTCGGTAACCAGGCTGTTGGACCTGGTGCTGATTCCAGTGTACATCCTCTCGCCGTCAAAAACCTTGGATGGGGCTGCCCGTTCCATTCCGTCCAAGACGGGCGTCTCGCTAGACAGTACCGAGCCCTTCCCATAGGCGTCGACCCATCTGGAGTCTGTCGAGTTGCTTCCGAAGGGGTCCAGTGTCTCGTAGAGGTATCTATGGTAGTGAATCCTAGTCACGTCCTGATCACCGATCGCCTCGTCCAAGGCCAGTTCGGTCTTGATGCAGTTGGAGCACCAAGTAGCGGTGTATACCTCGACGATGCTGGGCAATTCGGAAATGCCGGAGGAGGTAGATGCATCGGTGGTGGCGTTTGTAAGATCGATGGATATCCCCCCGATGGTTCCAGCGAATGCGTCTTGCCCATCGATTATCCTGGCATCATCCCAGAGGTTCTCGCTGGCTGCTGAAACCTGAATCGGCAGTACAATGAGTGCCGTCAGGAGGAATGCCGCTAACTGTCTCACAAATATCTCGAAGTGGACGGGTTATTGAACGCTTACGTGTTATTGTGAGGCTTCGAATGCCTCTATCACCCCATCTATGTCCTCGTCTGTGATGTGCAGGTGGACGACGGCCCTTACCGTTGATTCGGACAGGTCTAGCACGTCTACACCCCTCTCGGACAGCCTTTCGACCAGGTCCTTCGCACCACCCTCATCGCAATCGACATAGACCATGTTCGACTGTACGGCTCCGAGATCTACCGAATATCTATCCATATCGTTGACTGCCTCAGCGAGCGACCTAGCTCTGGCATGATCCTCGGAGAGTCGCGAAACGTTGTTCTCCAGAGCGTAAAGCCCTCCTGCAGCGAGCATCCCTGACTGCCTCATGCCGCCTCCGAACATCTTCCTCCACCTGTGAGACTCGGCAATGGTCTCGCTATCCCCTACAAGGACCGAGCCTACCGGGGCACCCAGGCCCTTGGAGAGGCAGACGGAGATGGTGTCGAAGTCCCTGACCATCCTAGCGGGATCGGAGTCACTGCCAACAACTGCGTTGAACATCCGAGCGCCATCTAGGTGAGCTCGGCAATCGTTCCTGTGTGCGACTTCGCAAATGGAATCCAGGGTTCCCTGATCGTAAATCGAACCACCACCGACGTTGGCGGTGTTCTCGGCGCACACCAAACTGCAGTCTGGATAATGCGAGTCGCTTCCTGCTACCTTTCGGATGGCTCTTTGCACGTCATCTGGCAACATCTGCCCCCTTTCCCCCTCTACCAAGGAGACGGAACAACCGGCAAGGACGGCATATCCCCCGGCCTCGTACAGGTAGATGTGGCTCTTGCGATGAGTTACGATCTCATCCCCTGGCCTCGTCTGGGCCTTGATTGCGATCGCGTTGGACATGGTTCCAGAGGGTACGAAAAGGGCTGACTCCTTGCCCAGCATCCCTGCCAACCTGTTCTGTAGCTCTATTACGGTGGGATCATCCCCCAGGACGTCGTCACCTACGATGGCCTTCGCCATAGCTTCCCTCATCCTCGGAGTTGGTTGGGTGACTGTGTCGCTGCGTAGGTCAACTCTGTCTCCGGGGTAATCCCTCATGAGGTTCCCTGAAGGAGCGTTTCACATAACTGGTGCGTCTGTTGAAAGTACTACTTCCTGATGTCCTCTGAGTACATGTATGCCTTTCCACGCTGGCCGCCCTCCGATTTCTTCTTGTTTCCGATATAGAGGATTGCCATAGTGCCGACTACGATCGCAGGGGCACCGAACATAAGGATGGTCAGCCAAAGGGGCCTCTCGATGGGGTCGCAGGCAGTCTGCCCGCCGAGTTCCTGCTCGGTTCCGGATGGACACTTGGACTGCTCGGTTGAGCCTGTCTCTGAAACATAGTTACCGGGATCAGCTGGCAGGCAGGCAATCTTCCCCTCTGCCGATTGGTATGTCCCGGGTTGGCATGGGTTCTGCGAAATCGCGGCCGAATCCGAGACAAAACTGCCGGGGTCTGAGGGGGTGCAGCTGTCCGCCCCTCCATCTGGTTGGTAATTCCCGGGCTTGCAAGTGGTCTGGGACTGGGCCCCCTCCTCTGGGACGTAGTTTCCAGGCATGGCAGGCATACAGGAGTCCTGCCCGCCGAAGGACTGGTACTCGCCCTTGGAGCAAGGGGTCTGACTGGTCGCACCAGTCGAATCTGCGTAGTTGCCTGGGCTGGCCAACTCGCATGCGGACTGACCCGGTTGAGATTGGAATGACCCTGCTTCACATTGTGTCTGCGAAGATGCCCCGGACTGGTTTACGTAGTTACCCGGAGATGCTTCTATGCAGTTCATTTGTCCACCTGGCTGGTACTTCCCAGGGGGGCAAGCTGAGGTGGTCGAACCATTCGGGCTAGCCACTTGCCCGGGAGGAGGGGGCTCGCATCCCGAAGACCCGTTTTCGGACTGGAACTGTCCGGGGGGGCAGGGGGTAGCGCCAATGGCGCCATCCAAGTCTACGTAGTAACCCGGTTCGGCAGGAGTGCAGGCAGCCTGTCCTGGCTCTGAGGAATAGGTCCCATTCTGGCATTGTGTCTGAGAGGTCGCCCCAGCTGCTGCCGAGTAGTATCCGGCCTCAGTGAGAATGCAAGAGCTCTGGCCGGAATCCGGCTGGTAGCTCCCGGCTTCGCATGGGTTCTGGTCGGCTGAACCCTCCTGATCGGTATAGTATCCCGGATTAGTCTCCAAGCAAGATGACTGCCCAGGTGAGTACTGGAATTCACCCGGTTGGCACGGGGACTGCGAGGTCTGCTGCAACCCATCTGCGAAGTGTCCTGGTGAGGCCACGGTGCAATTTGCCTGCTCCGGTTGGGAGGAATATGTGCCCGATTGGCATTGCTGTTGGGAATCTGAGCCCTCATCTGGGACGAAGAATCCGATTCCTGCCTGGAAGCAGTAGTTCGCTCCGGACAGCATCTGGTATGTCCCCGGCGGGCAGGGAGTCTGCTCTTCAGAGGCGAAACCTATCACGAAGTGTCCCGGGTCTGCATCATTGCACCCGGTTGCTCCTGATGACGGTTGGTATGATCCTGCAGAGCATTGATTCTGACGAATTGATCCTTCGTCCGAAACATAGTTGCCCGGATCAGCGAGTAAGCAAGAGACCTGGCCTGAATCCGGTTGGAAGCTACCGGCTTCGCAATTGGTTTGAGCAGAAGAGCCTGCATTCCCGACGAAGTTACCTGCACTGGCATCAATGCAATCTGTCTGACCGGAGCTTGGCTGGTATGTCCCCGGGCTGCACGGGAATTGCTCGTAGGGATGAACTCCGTCAGCGTAGTGTCCTGGATCGGCATCGAGGCAATACCCGTTTGCATCGTAGGTCCCGGGGATGCAGCCTTCGGGGAACGGATCGAGGATGTTGACTATCCCATCGTCGTCATTGTCTCTCTCGCTCATCAAAGCGTGTCTACCGGCACCAAGATCGACATATGCTGGCACGTCGCTGTCGACGCCTTCGCCCAGTCCGAGTGTTCCCTCTACATGGGCCCCCCAGCAGTATACCGACGCATTGGTCGCGACCGCGCAGGTATGACGGGCACCCGCCGATATTTCGGCCAATCCTAGTCCGGATGGCATCACGACGGTTACGGCAGTCGTACTGTTGTTTGTGGTGCCGTCACCGAGCTGGCCGTAATCGTTCCATCCCCAGCACATTGCACTACTATCATCGAGAATAGCGCAGCTGTGTGCATTTCCGACATCTATCGATATTGCTGTTCTTCCCTGGGGTAATTGTACGGCCCTTGGGTAGGTAGAGTTGTTTGTGCTGCCATCACCGACCTGCCCGCGGTCATTCGATCCCCAGCAATGCACCGACCCGTCGTCGAGGATCCCGCATGTGTGGTATGCGCCAAGATCGAGTGCGGCCAAAGAGCGGTTAGTTGGAATCACAGACATAGGCGTAGGGACGTTCCTGTTGTTATATGTCCCGTCACCGAGATGACCGTTGAAGTTCTGCCCCCAGCACATCCCGCTGCCATTGTCGAGGATAACGCAGGTAGAGTCGAAATCGGCACTTACCGATACCGCATGCCGACCCGTAGGGAGTTCGATTTCAGTCGGGGCGGTTCTTCTATTGTTGTCACCGGTTCCTAGCTGACCATTCGAGTTGTCCCCCCAGCACCATACGGCCATATCTGGTTCCGTTATAGCACAAGTGTGATGAAGACCGGTAACCACAGTGATGAAAGTCCTACTCCCGGGCATGTAAGAAGGACCATGTGGATTGTAGCATGAGCCGCCGCAACTAATGTGGTTATGGCCGATCTGACCATTGCTGTCCTCGCCCCAGACAAACGTCGAGCCGTTTAACGTTAGGGCAGCTGTATGATGACCGCCAGGACTCGTCTCAATGATGTCAGCGAGGCAGCACGAGGTTGAGTCAACTTGGTTGACGCTGACTGGAGTGTGTTCGTTCTGATTCGAACCCCCGTTCCCCAAGTATCCCGATCCTGAGTCTCTACCCCAGCATTTCATCTGATTATTGTCCATAACCACACAGGTGTAGTTAAACGCTGCTCCAATTGCAGTCAGGGAATGTATCGACCCTACGGTTGAGCCTGGGAAGTTGAGGCCAGAGTGGGTATTCGCGGAGACAATTTTGTCGTCCATTCCCTCTCTATATTCGGATTGAAATCCCATGGACATGGACATTCCTAGGAACAGTAAAGTTAGGACTAGCGCAAGGGTTCTTTTGGGTTCATACTGGGTGCTCATGGTTGCCGAAGAAGAATGGTTGTATTAACGGTTTTTTCGGAAGTGCCAGTTTTCGGTACCATATGGTCAAACTAATTTGTGACATGCCTCACGTAGAGACATGGCAGAGCATGAGGGGGGTGTGGAGTCCTTCCTATCTGACAACTGCCCGCCCATGGGAATCTACGAGACATTGTACGCTTTCAGGGACTCGTTCGGGAGCTTCATGGGCACCGAGGGCACGCATCCGTGGTCACAGGGATTTCCCCTGACGACGCCTCTGGAGGATTTCGACGGCCCTCCGTTACCCGATAGCATCGATGTGACGTGGGAGGACCGCTTCTACCCCAAGGCATGGGGGCATCCGGAGTTGCGCGATGCGATTGCAGGGTACTACAACTCCCAATACGGTTCCGGGATTACCCCTGAGAACGTCATGGTGTTCGCTGGGGGCAGGCCTGGAATCTACTCGGTGCTGGCGTTCCTGAAGGAGAACGTTCAGGCGAGGATCGGGAACATAGAGTGGCCGGCTTATCTGGATATCATGGAGCAGACGGATACCAACTTTCAGGTCGTGCCCTTCACCAAGGAGAACAACTTCCATCCCAGTAACGACGAGTACTTCGACCGTTCAGGCCTCAACGCCGAGACTCGTCTAATGCCCATCATATCCAATCCACAGAACCCATCTGGACAGACGCGTTGGGGGGATGAGCTCAAGGATCTGATCCAGATGGCAGAGCAGCCAAAAAACGGAATTCTGCTTGATGAGGCGTACGAGATGTTCCATTCCCCTTCAGTAAGTGGCATCCAATTCGTGCGGGATCTGGATAGCAGCAACGTATTCATCGCTGGAGCCTGTACAAAGGGGCTTCAATCCCCTGGCATTCGCGTTGGGTGGGTCATCGCCAGCAAGAAGAACATAGGGACTCTGGCCAACTACTCCAGCTTCGGAATGGGCGGGGTGAGTCACCCTTCGCAACTCTATGCCGTCAAGCTTCTCGAGCCAGGGCGAGTGAAGCAGGCCAGAAAGGCGGTGGAAGAGCATTACAAATGGCAACGAGAAAGGTACCGAAAGGCATTCGAAGACATGGGCCTGGGGGTATACACTGGAGACGGTGGGTTCTACCACTGGCTAGAGCTCCCTGAAGGAATGACGAGCGACGAACTCAACAGAAGGCTCTTCAAACGAGGTGCAGCGATACTTTGCGCGTCCGAATGCGATATGGCCCGACCGCATTCAAAGGACCCTGGGTATGTGACACCATATGCTCGCTTCTTCCGCTTTTCCTTCGGACCTTTGCTTCCAGAGACGTTCGATTCGGATATCCAACTTTTTAGTGAAGTCCTTGATGAGTACAATCTCGAAATCAGAAGTTAAATCCGGTCAAATCCTTAAGTGATGGATTGTCTCCAGAGCCGTGGCGAGTGGACCGAGCGCGGAACAGGCAGCGAAGCTGGCGCAAGCAACATACAAACAATTCTTGGAAGAACCAGAGCGTTCTAAGCAAATCGCGAACATCCCGAAGCTGCTGAAGAAGTTCGAGGGTAACTACGGAACCATGGTCAAGGGGCTACAGAAGAAGTATGGGAAGGTCACTAAGAAGGACACTGCACCGGAGCCAGAAGCTGCACCGGAGCCAGAAGCTGCACCGGAGCCAGAAGCTGCACCGGAGCCAGAAGCTGCACCGGAGCCAGTGAAGAAGAAGGCGAAGGCAAAGAAGGCTACAGTGGATCCGAAGGAAGCGAAGGCTGCGGAGGCGAAGGCGAAGGCCGATGCATCTGCTGCTCAGGCCGAGTTGAAGGCGGCAAAGAAGGCGCAACTTGGGGATGCCAAGGCCGCGGCGAAAGAGGCGAAGGCGGTAGCAAAGGCTGAGGTGGAGGCGAAGAAGGCTGAGGCTGGAAGGATCGCTGCTGAGAAGCAGGCCGAAGCCGCGAAGAAGGCTCTCGATGATCTACAGAAGTCTTCGAAGCTATCCCCAGAAGAGCTCAAGGCCAAAGAAGCCGAACTGAAGGGGAAGGTGAAGACTGAGTCTGCTGCTGCCAAGCAGTTTGGGAAAGAGGCAAAGGATGCAATGACCGAGGCGAAGAAGCTAGGGTCCGAGGTCGCCAAGGAAGGCAAGGCCGCCGCAAAGGCAGAGGCAGAGCTGATGAAGGCGGAGATGGAGAGAAAGGTCGCCCAGAAGCAGATCAAGGCATCGGGCAAAGCGAAGTCGAAGGCGGAAGAGCAGCTGGAGGCGTTCAAGGCCAAGCGTGAGCAGGCCGAGGCGAAGATGGAATCCACTATGGCGAAGAAGGAGGAAGCCCTGGAAGCCTCCAAAGCAGATGCAGTGGAGGCAAAGGGTGCCCTCAAGGACGTCAAGGTTCAGATGAAGACCGAGATGGCTGCGGCCAAGGTTCTAGAGAAGGAAGTGAAGGCCAAGGTGAAGGAAATAGCCGTAGTCGAAGAAGAGGCGAAGAGGGCGGAAGAGCAGAAGCTGAAGGTCCAGCAAGAGATAGAAGACAGAAACAAGTTCAAGTCTGAGGCAGCTAAGAAGGCTGAAGAGGTCCATCAGGAGATAGTTAAGCTTCAGAGCGAAATGAAGGGCAAGGAGGAGGCTCTTGTCGGTGTGGAGACAGCAGCCATGAAGGCAGAGAGGGATGCTGCTCATGCTGAATTGAACCTTAAGGCCCATCTCATGGACAGAGAAGATTTGATCTTGGAAAGAGTCGGCCTAAAGGCGGTTCAGATTAACTGGGCCCAGATAGGAGAGGCAGAGGGTCAGAGGCCGGATGATCTGTCCAGGATCCAAGGTATTGACGAATTCGCTCAGAAGAAATTGGACGTTTTAGGAATACACACCTACGATCAGATCGCCAAGATGGATCCGGTCACTGCAGAAGTCGTCAATGACGCGATGGAGTTCACACCGGGCAGGGTCACCAAGATGATGTGGGTGCAACAGGCAACGCAGCTGATGCTCGAAAGAGGACGCTGATTACTCGACTGGTGCGTATATCTGGAATTCGCTTAGTGGAGGCGTGTAGACGTGCAGATTGATCAGGTTGGTGCTCTCCTCGTTCGATACTCGGTGGATGTCTGGCTCAGCAGTAGCACAAACCTCCCCTGACAGGTATCTCCTGTCCGATACGGGGAAAGCAAGGCCTTCCTGATTGGTCTCGTAAATCGTCTCAGTGGTTACGCCAGAGGCGATCAAGAATGCACAGTCGCTCCCCATGTGGTCGTGGATTGGGGTGTTCTGCCCCGGTTTCCAGCAAATGGCTACTAGTTCGTAGTGCTCGGTCTTCTTGATCACGTTCCTCTGATATCCATCCTCGGTGTAGCCGATGCAATCCTCCAGTGCTCCGACATTAAGCTCCAGAGACGATAGTCTCGAATCGAGTTCGTCTAGACCGGGCCGTCTATCTAGGCCGTCGAGCCAGCTGGTGAGGTCCCGGAGACCATCGCACTGGGATAGAAGGGTGGTGCGAACCTCTTCTGTCAAGGGAGTCTGGGTCACCACATCCCTCGCATGCGGGTTTGGCTCAAGACTCTTATGTCAATACGCGCCGTTGTCTGCCTATCGAAAATCCCGGGGCTAGCTAACCAGTGACAGTTGGCCGGTGATCTTGTCGATTTTCTCTCTGGGACCCGGTCCGATTCCGACCACTGTCTCGGTTCCGGGGGGGATCTCGGTATGGCCAGCGTCGGTAACCAAGTGGCAAACCAGCCCTGCCTTCTTCGCTCTGGAGTGAACCTGCTTCAGTGAGACTAGGTCCGGGACCTTACAGACAATTTTCCTAGCGCCCCCCCTGAGATACTGGTCAAGTGACCTAGGGTTGCTTCTTTTTGCCGAAAGCACGCACTCTGCCGAGGCATGAGCGCATTGTGCGGCTAGTTTCCCCTTCGATAGTTGCAAGTCCTGCCTAGTCACTAGGACCATGGTAAGTTCTTCAGTTGGGGGCACCTTCTCTCACCAATTCGAATGCTGGGGGAGATCGATGTCTGGCCATCATTTCCCCTAGCGGAGAGGCCATCCATGCTACGAACACTACGTTCCCCGCTGCGTGATACAAGTCGAAAACCAGACCATTCAACAAGTAGGGGACCAACATGGAGGAGTCGGCTTCGAACAGGATGCTTAGTGAAACGAACCAGTTGAAAGCCAATCCAGATGCAGCTGCAATTATGGCTAGCAGGCCGATTCTGATTCTCCCACTCACGATAATGTGATTCGACAGGTTTGCGCCAACGAGGCCGATTGCTCCCCACCCGATTGCCTGGAACAGAGTCCAAGGGCCGTGCCCCAGGAAAATTACGTTTGATGCCAATGCAATGGTTGCAGCGAGCGCGAGAGCACGGGGTGCCCCGTAATAGGCCCCTGCCAAGAGAACCAGTACCGTTACCGGTTGAACATTTGGAATTGGGTCCAGGAGAATTCTACCGGAGACTCCGAAGACCGCGAGCAGAACGAGCATCCCCCATTGACTCTGATCCCTCAATGAGCGCTCGCTCCTAATCAATGATAGAACGATTATCGACAGGATTGCAACATTGAGGAAAAGTGATTGGTTTGGGGAAAGAGCAACATTATGAAAGTCGTACATTGATTCGCCCCGCTCCTCTGCCTGCCCCTCATCACTTCATGGTTGCGAATGTCTACCAAGTCTCGATGCTCCATGAGATGACATCTCCCTCTGACATTACCAAGTCCCCAATGCCAACCATCGACACGCCACCATTGTGATCTAGATTCCAATATGCCCCGTTGAAGTCTCCTTTCATGGCATCTGCATTCAGTCCGCCTATGGTATGGACGTAATGACCCCATTGTCCGACATCGTAACCAACGGACAGAGTGCCTCTCGCTGATCTCGTTGAGTCCATCATGAAATCCAAGCCATTTGAGTATCCCTCAAAACCACCTACGCAAGCCCCTGTCCCATTGAGATTCTGATTCTCCCCCAACTCAACTCCATCAGCATCAATCATGGTGATCCCCTTTGAAAACTCCTCCCCTTGAGGGGTGTCTGCTGGAAAGAACACGCAGATTACTTGCTTATTCGCCCATTCCATCGGGAGGCCGTCATGAGCAGATTCGCTATCATCGACGTATTTGTATGCCTCGTCTGTCAGCATATCCTGAATCGATGGAGCGAGAATTACTAATGTAAGCAATGCTACAACTGATGCTGGTTTCAGGATATCAGACATGGATTTTAATGGTAGTGAAATTGGTCTATCAAGGTAACTTCCTTCCACCATCACCCAATCTTCTCATTGATTCTATCTCTCAGAATCTGGCTCACCGCCTTCCCATCAGCCGAACCGCCAAGTTTCTGCATTACCATCCCCATCAGAGGACCCACTGCACCCATCCCCCGCTCTTCGATGAAGTCGGCCCTTTCACTGAGAACTGCATCCACCGCTTCCTCTATCGAAGATGTGTCAGCGGGGACGAAGCCTCGTGACTCAGATTCGGAAGACATCCATGACACCAGTTCCTCGAGGGGGGCCTCTGCCGATTCCATCAGTAGAGTCTCAGCTCCTTCCCTAGTCAACATACCCTGTTCACGCAGATGCACTGATGCAGCCAAGGCGTTTGGCTTGTCGGTTCCAGATTCCAATAGAGCACTGGCCCAAGCTTTCGGAGGGAGCTCGAGAGGTCCTTCGATACCCTGGAAGAGGAGATCATCGATCTCACCATTCAGAAGCGCCTCCACTTGATTTGTGGATAGCTCCAGAACGTTGAGTCGCTCCTTCCTCTCATGGACTGTCAATGGAAGGTTTTCACATATCGAACTCCACCTATCGGGGGTGATTTCCAAGACTGGGATGTCAGTCTCTGGGTACATCCTAGCCCCTCCTGGCAGGGGGCGCAATGCCGTGGTGGTCCCATCCTCCGGTTTACCCTTCCGAATGACTACGTTTCTGACCTCCTGGGGAATTCTGTGGAATGCCCTCCTAGCTCTATAAACCACGGACTCCAGTGCCAATTCTCCCTGCCAACTAGGGGCGACACACAGCACGAAGGCATCCTGTTCGGAAAGCGATATCGCACTTCTGACAGCGTCGACTTCGGATGCGGAAATCCCGTACGCAGGGAGTTCGTCGGAGTGGAAAATTCCAGGCACACCAGCCAGTTTGGCGGCACTCGCTAGTTCTCTGCCTAATCTTGGAAGTTGAGTCTCGTTTTGATCGGTTGTCTTCTTGCCCAGATGGCCTGAGAATCCCGGTAGGGGGACACCGAGCACGGAAGACCCTGCCTCTAACGACGACGAAACCATCTCTGATTCGCATTCTGAGAATATCTCGGTGAGTTCGTGGATATCCAAGTGTATCCTGTTCGATGTGGCAAGATGGACACGGTTCTCGACAGGCTTGGAGTCCATTTCTCTGTCTGGGGGGAGCAGTGGGAGAGATGCTGCGCTCCGAAGTTCATTGGCTAGGCGATAGAAGTGCAGTTGGCGAGCCATTTCAAGGCGGATTATTCGAGGGATCCAATCCAGATCCTGGCACCCCTTGATCTCGACTCTGTCACCACATGCAATGCTGACATTGAGATCCTGCCTGATGGATCCAAGCCCCCTTCTGACTCTGCGAGTGTCCCTAAGCAATCTACCAAGAGCCAATGCGGTGTCCTTTGCGTGTTCTGGTGAACGGACATCGGGGGCGGTTGCGACCTCCACTAGAGGCATCCCCAGCCTGTCTAGGTTGTAGACGACTATCTCTCCCAATTCGCTTCTCTTTGTCTCCAGCTTCCTAGCCGAGTCCTCCTCGAGAGAAATTATGTCTATCCCCACTTGGCTAGAGTCTGCCTCAATCTTTCCACCGGTCGCTACTATCGTTGTCCTCTGGAAGCCGCTGGTATTGGAACCGTCTACAACTGTCTTCCGCATTGCCTGAAGATTTGGGATGGGTTTTGCATCCATTAGTGCTGCCATGGTTAGGACTACGTCAACAGCTTCTGGTTCGTGGTCTCTGGGAGGGGATTCGTCTAGCTCAATTAGTCCAGCATTCGGAGGTTGGACATACTCGAAGGTTCGATTCCTTCTCTGCTCGAACCTGGCTGCCACATCTGTCTCCCCACCCTCTCCCTGTGACGCTCTCAGTCTCCTAGTTGATCTGGGCCAGTCGGAAGGAATGTCCTCCGACTTGTACTCATAGAGCTTGCTTGGCATTCTGGAGTGGAGTTTTGCAGTGGCCAATTGCTGATGAATCTCGAGACCGCACATGAATCCCAGAGAGACTGGGTCAAGTGCCTCGGGGTTGGTGATGTCTCCGATTGGCTCCATTTGCATTACCTAGGAAGGGGTTCGGGCTCATAGGGTCAGCGGGCGAATCGATATTTATCGGTCGATGATTCGAACAACTCTCCATTTTGGAGCATCTTGCTAACGACTCGGTTGACCTCGTCCTCAGATATCTTCCTCGGAAGTGCGAGATTGTAGATTTCGACCAAAGCCGCCTCTCCCTTTTCGGAACAAAGATCCCTGACTATGTTCATTATCGCCGAATTGTTTGAACGAGCCCTTACGGAAACTCCCGAATGTAGCTCTGATTCGTCTTCGATTCCAGACTCCTCCCGCCAGTGCCTGAAAACTGCTAGTGCCACGTTGGCGTTTTCGACTGTGGCGACTTCCTGGAGGTGCATTCGAGCATGGGCCTCCGTGAGACGGATGAGCGCCTCCAAAGCTCTGGCAGTGATGGGGATGACCGTATCCTTGCCCTGATCAGACTCGTATTGTGAGGCACTTTGGTCCTCCCTTCCGAAAGATTGCCTCTCCTCGGTGTAGTACTTGAGAATGACATTCTTGGACTCTTCATCCAATTGTGGATGGATGGTTCTCTTTGCGAATGCGATGTACTTCCTTAGAAAATTCTGGGTGAGATGCTCTTCCCCGTTATCCGAGGTTACCATGAACGACTCTTCTTCGAGGGCCGTTGGGCCCAACTCAATTGAGTTCTCCATTATGGACTCGCTCGTCCCAGAAGTCCTGTTATCGAGGATGTGTCTGGCTATCTTCTCGTCGTCATGTATCCTCACCTCGTCCCTGATCATCCATATTATGTCGAATCTGGAGGCAAGGGGTGGTGGTAGACCTGTCTCCTGGAATGATCTCATAACACTCTGGTTTGGTCCTCTTTTGCTGAATCGCCCGTCCTTTGGGTTTGCAGCAGCAAGAATAGCGCATCTGGAATGGAGCGTTGCGGTAATTCCGCCCTTTGCAACATGGACCTTCTGCTGTTCCATGGCAGGGTGCATCATCCTCCTATCTTCAGGGGAGATCTTGTCGAACTCATCAATTGCGGCCAGACCCCTGTCAGAGAGAGGGAGTACCCCCGCCTCTAGAGCGAACCTTCCGTCTCCGAAGGCATCTCGTACTGCAGCAGCGGTTAGCCCTGCTCCAGAGACACCCCCGCCTGTGGCAAACCTCCCCCTTGGAGATAGTGCAGAAATGAATGAGAGTAGTTGGGACTTGGCGACTCCGGGATCCCCCATTAGGAGGATGTGAATGTCCCCTCTGGACCTAGTCTTGTCCTTCAACCTTCGAGACACGCCTCCGAAGAGTTGCAGGGCGAGTGAACGCTTCACGTGTCCTAGGATACCCGTTGCAAAGATGGATGGGGCTATCGATCGCTGAATGAGAGCCATCAGGTCGTCTCTTTTTGATACCCCTAGAATCCTATCACTATCTTCCTCGTCTATCGAAATCTCAGTGAACGGGGTACTCTCGTGCTCTGAGCTGATCAAATGGAAGATCACATCGAACATTGGGGTCTTCTTTCGGTTCCTAACCTCGCTACGGACGACAGGGATAACGTTCGCTGTTATCCTCTCACCGGGGAGGTGCTTGTTGACTTGGTCGCCCTCTATCAGGACCATGCCCCTCCTTGGCTGGGCGCCGCTGGGGACGTATTCGGGTTGCTCCTGAATCTCAATCCATTGGTTGTTGACCATCCTGGAGCTTAGAAGTACCAAATCGAACCTAGTTTGTGGTTTGGAGCTCCCACAACCCCCCATGGACTGGGGGCAGCTGAGTGGTTCCTTTAGCTCCCTCTCGTTTTGCTGGTCGATTTCTACATCATGACCACATGACTCGCACTTGAAAACCGCCCTGTGAATCCTTGGCTTTATCTCTGATATCTTCGTGACGATTACGTCTACACTGCGCAGTTTGTCTATGTCTGAGCTGCCAATCTCTCGCAAAGGCATGCGAGTGTCCCCAGGGAGTTCCCCGACTCGGAGCAATGCGTCTATTTCTTCCCCCCTTTCTCGGCAAATCTCCATCAGGGTCTTGGAACCAGCAGAGAGAATCTGCTTCGGATACTGCAGTACGTCCTCTGCGAAGTCTGGGTCGAAGGTCTGCAGTTCGTGGAAGGGGACCGAGAGGAACGGGAAATTGGACTGTCTGGAAAGCAGAGTCATAACCTCTGTCTCCTTGGCCTCCTCGAGGAAGGTCCTCCATCTGGCGGAGGCGTCATGCGCTGCCATTGTCATTTGATTTGCCACCGGGCTTTGCAAGTCCGAAGACACGGCCTATGAACAGTATGGTCGTAACATCGAACCCCTTTGTTTCCAATGGAGAAATGTTGCATCCTCAGGATGCTTTTCTGGTAATTTTCCACTTCTACTGGACATCGTTTTGGAAGTTCGCCGAGTGAATGGGTTATCGTGAGTTTGAAGTCTGAGACCCGAATGGACACGCATGGAGCACCGACGTATTGGTCGAGACCTATTCATCCGTCTCGACAAGGGAGAAGAGTTGCATGACTCAATCAGGAGCCTAAGCGAACATGGGATTACGGCGGCTGCTCTTACCAGCGGAATAGGCAGGGTAAGGAACACTTCAATCGGATATCTCGACTCTGAAGGAGTCTACCAGAAGGTAATCGTGGATGAGCCGATGGAGCTTCTCTCGATGCAAGGGAACCTAGCTCCTGGACCAGATGGACCTTTCTCGCATATTCACATTGTAGCCTCAGACGACGATCATGTGGTCAGGGGCGGGCATCTTTTCGAAGCCACCGTGGAGGTAACCACAGAGATTCACATGAGGGTCCTTGGTGATGATGCAGCTCCCATGGAGCGAGAAGCGACTGAAAGCGAATTCCTCAGAATCTCATTCTGTGACCTGGAGGAGTAATCCTGCGAGTACTCTTTGCACATGGTTTCGAAGGCAGTCCGAACGGTTCCAAACCCACATACATGAGGGAAGCCCTTGGATGGGATGTCACGGCACCTAAGATGTCAGAATTGGGGTGGAGCATAGCAAGTCAGACGGAGGTTCTCATTCGCTATCTGGATGAGGGAGAATTTGACCTAGTCGTGGGCTCCTCAATGGGGGGACTAGCCGCGGCAAACGCTTCCTCAATGAGGCCCCGGGCGGAAACTATGCTGCTGCTGATTGCTCCTGCTTTTGGCCTGGCAGAGAACTGGGAAGGAATGGAGGAAAACGGCAGGAGCGCATGGAAGACAACTGGAGAAAGACGCTACACTGGTTTCGAGTTGGACATTGTCCTCCCATGGGAGTTCATGGAAACGGCAGAGAAGATGTCATGGCCCATCCCAACCCACCCAACGGCAATAATGCACGGGAAATACGACGAAGTGGTTCCAATCAGCTTTTCTCGGAAGGTCGCGGAAGATTGCAAGAACGTTAGACTTCATGAAATTGATGACAGTCATCGAATGAAGAAATCCATGCGGTTCATTCCGGAAGTCGTTTCCAACCTAATGCATGGAACTGAGATTTCATCGTTAGAGATTACTGAAGTAGATGATAGTCATTCCCCGGAGGGAGTTGAGGTACCCGAGGAATTACCGCAGGAAGTGAGTGGAATCGAAGATAAAGGGGAGGTTGCAGAGGATCAACCCGATATCGAACAGCTAGAGGCTGAGATGAGGAAACTCGAAGTCGAGATAGAAGAGAAGAAATTTGCTCTGGAGGAATCGAAGAAGGAAGTTCTTTCAGAGCAAAGGGCTCTGGAAGAGGTTGATCTCGAGGAAGAGAATGAACGACTTACGATTGAGGCCAACGATGCGATTATCAAGGCTGAAGAGGAAGTGGAATTGGCCAGGGAAGAGGCTCAGAAGGCTACCAAGAGAGCGGAAGAAGAAGAGGCTGAGGCTGAGGAAGCCCGGTTGATCGCCGAGATGGAGGAGGATGAGGCGAAGGAGGCGAAGGCCGATGCAGATACAGCCAAGAGGAGACTCGACGAGGCCGTTAAGAAAGCTGAGATGGCTGGAAAGAACGTAGAGCAATTCACCGAGGAGATAGAGAAGGAGAAGAGAGAGGATTTGATTCTAGAGAGGATTGGTCAGAGGAGAGGTTCCCTTGATTGGACTAAGATTGGAGCAAATTTCCAAGGCAAGAACCCCGATGATCTCACCATGATCAACGGTATCGACGAATTCACGGAGAAGAAGTTGAATTCGCTGGGGATATTCACATACGAGCAAATCTCCAACTTTGATTCCGAGACTTCTAGGGAGGTCAATGACTCTCTGGAGTTGCTGCCTGGGAAGATAGCGGAGCTTGCTTGGACTAAACAGGCCCTCACGATGCTGGGGCTGAAGGGGGTTGACAAGTCTTCCAGAAAACTGAATGACGATGATGGGGTAATTGCGGACCTCAGCGCGGCTCAAATCAAGTGGGCCCAGATAGGCGAAGCGGGAGACAGGAAATCCGATGACCTGACTCTGATCAAGGGAGTCGATGTTGAGACGCAGAAGAAGCTGAAGGTGCTTGGCATCAGGACGTTCGACCAGATCTCGAAGATGGACAAAGAGACTGCCGAAGCAGTGAATGGTGCACTTGGCCTGACGTCTGGAAGGGTATCTAAGATGATGTGGGCGGAGCAGGCCAAGACGCTGATGAAGAGCTAGTTCACTAGATTCGATTCATTCTCATTCACCGGTGGAACCAAGGAAGTACTCGCCGATCTCGGGATCAGTCAGGATGTGCTGAGCATCACCCGAATGCACCACCTTGCCATTGGAGATGATGTAGCCACGGTCGGATCTGGCGAGGGACAGCCTAGCGTTCTGCTCGACGATCAGGATGGTTATCCCCTCGTCTCTAAGGGAGTCTATGCTCTCGATTATCTGCTGCTGGTAGAGGGGAGAGAGTGCTGCCGTCGGCTCGTCCAGCAGTAGGAACTTCGGATCGGAGATCAGGGCTCGGGATATCGCCAGCATCTGCCTCTCACCGCCGGAGAGGGAGGCTGCGAGGTCGTACTCCCTGTTCCTCAGGTCCGGGAACATCTCCAGTGACCTCTCGATCCTTTCGCCCATAACCCCCTTGGAGAGGGAGTTGCCTCCCATCTGGAGGTTCTCCAGCACTGACAGGGATGGGAACACGTTGTCCACCTGTGGGACGTATGCGATTCCATGGTTGACGAGCTGGTCAGTACGCCAACCGGAGACGTCTTGGCCCCTGTACTCAACCCCTCCGCGATAATAGGTGGAGATTCCGAAAATCGTCTTGATGAGTGTGGACTTACCGCATCCGTTCGGGCCGATGATCGTGACGAATTCGCCCTCATCGACATGCATGTCTATCCCATAGAGGATCTGCACCGAACCATAGCCTCCTTCGAGGCTCGTGACTTCTAGGACGCGAGTCATTCCTCCTCCTCCATTGGCTCTCCAGCGGCTCCGAGGTACGCCTCAATTACTGCCCTATTGCTCTTGACCTCGTCGGGAGTTCCCTCCATGAGTATCCGCCCCTCGTTCATCACCACAATCCTGTCAACACCCTGTTGGAGGATGAAGTCCATGTTGTGCTCGATTATCAGGACCGAGATC
>Ga0315319_10000134_pt1 | contig 20482 bp, 16 predicted proteins | sample M1500m3416metaG_FD_203463 | JGI IMG/M metagenome (GOLD analysis project Ga0315319, IMG submission 203463) | Ammonia-oxidizing marine archaeal communities from Monterey Bay, California, United States - M1 500m 3416 | ecosystem: Environmental > Aquatic > Marine > Intertidal zone | place: USA... | reverse complement strand
CATAAGAAACTCTTCATCCAATTTCTGCGTTTCTTCACCTGCCTGCTCTTCCAAACGAGCACGCTGAACATCAGGGTCATTCAGTTCTGAATACCCTGGCGAAATTTCCTGCCCATTAATAATTAACTCATATACATCAACAATCGAATCATCAGAATTGTTCTGCTTTGCTAAAGGAACCAATTCCTTAGGCACATGAGTAACATAAAGAGGATCAAATGTTTTCTCTTCAACGAGCTTTTCAAAGACTTGTTGAGTGACCTCGTAATCCTCCATCTTAGATGAAATCTCCACTCCCAGATCATTACATTTTGCCTGCCTCTCATCTGCACTAAGATCAAACCAATTCTCCCCAGCCACATCCTTTATTAGTTCCTTATATGGAGCCCTCTTCCATGGCCGGCTAAGGTTTATGCTCTTTATGGCATTCCCTTCATCATCTTTAGTTTCAATAGTGAGCCCGCCGCAGAATTTTTCCGCAAGTGAACATACCATTTCCTCTACCAGATCGGCCATGGCTTCGAAATCTGCATATGCCCAATATGCCTCCAGCATTGTAAATTCAGGATTATGCCTCCTGCTAATGCCTTCATTTCGGAAGTTTCTATTTAACTCAAAGACCTTAGTCATCCCGCCAACTAGTAACCTCTTGAGAAAAAGCTCAGGAGCAATCCTCATGTATAGTGGCATATTCAAAGCGTTATGATGAGTTTCAAACGGCCTAGCAGCCGCGCCTCCTGGAACATCCTGTAGCATGGGCGTTTCAACTTCAATGAACCCGCGGTCCTGAAGAAATTCTCTCATCTCACGAACCATCAAAGAACGTTTGAGAAAAATATCACGGCTTTGCTCATTGGAAATGAGGTCCAAGTATCTTTGTCGATACCGCGTTTCTTTATCAGTGAGCCCATGATACTTATCAGGCAAGGGCCTAAGAGATTTTGAAAGAACAGTGAAGGACTCCACTTTAACAGTGGGCTCTCCTACCTTAGTATTAAACGTTTCCCCTTGCACCCCTATCCAGTCACCAAGGTCCAACTGCTTGAAAATTTCAAATTGCTCCTCACCAACTTCCTTAGCATTCAAATAGCACTGGATGCGACCACGAAAATCAGAAACATCAAAAAAGTGACTCTTGCCCATGTCTCTGTGAGCGGTGATCCTTCCAGCAATCCTTGCTCTTACTCCTTCCTTAAAGGAATCTCTCAATTCATAGATATCTGATTCAATATCAAACTTCCCTCCAAAAGGGTTAACGCCCAATTCACGCAGCCTTGAAAGTTTTTCACGGCGCACTGCAATTAGTTCCTCTTCGGTAGTCTTATTCTCCTCTTCAGACATCAGTGAGAAACAAACACCTCTTAGACTGAGGAACAAGGATTAAATCTAGGCCATTAACTCATGAATAATCTTACCTGAAATATCAGTCAGACGAAAATCACGCCCGCCATAACGATAAGTAAGTTTTTCATGATCTATGCCAAGGAGATAAAGAATTGTAGCATGTAAATCATGAACATGGACAGGGTTAACAATTGCGTTCATTCCAAACTCATCAGATTCTCCATAAGCAAAACCTCCTCTCAGACCGGCACCGGCAAGCATCATAGAAAAAGCTGTATGATGATGATCCCGACCCGGCTTTTTTTTATCATGCTTCTGCGCGTATGGTGTTCTACCAAATTCTCCTCCAAATACGACCAAAGTATCTTCGAGAAGACCACGAGATTTTAAATCATTAATTAAAGCCGCGGCAGCTTTATCTGCTTCCGCACAGAGCTTTGCATGTGACGCATAATGATTCTGATGCGTATCCCAAGGCTGATTACTAGATCCCTTAGTATAATATACCGTTGTAAATCTTACTCCTCTTTCGGCCAATCTACGGGCAAGCAAACAAGAGTTGGCGAACTCTGTAGTACCATAACTCTCTCTTGTCTTGGAAGATTCTTTGGAAATGTCAAAAGCATCAGTTGCCTCTATCTGCATCCTGTAAGCCGTTTCCATTGTCGATATGTGGGATTCAAGCACAGTATCTTCTCCTCTTCTCTTTTTGTGGGCATCGTTCATTTTTGCAAGAAGATCAAGCTGCTGCCTCTGTTCACTTTCAGCAGAACTAGGACTTTTAATATTTGCTAGGAGCTTATCTAACGACATGTCACGAGTAATCACACTTGATGCCTGAAATTTAGCGGGCAAAAAACCTGCGCTCCAAAGTGCAGGACCAACAACAATTTTTGGACTTGGCCTAAGCACCACATAGCCAGGAAGATTTTCATTCTCTGACCCAAGCCCATAAAGTGCCCATGCCCCGATCGAAGGTCTGGTCGGCTGAAGAACTCCAGTATGCATTTGCAGTAAAGCCGGTTCGTGATTAGGAACATCACAATGCATTGATCTGATCACGCAAAGATCATCGGCAATTTTACCCAAAGAAGGTAAAGATTCACTGATTTGAAGGCCAGATTTACCACAATGATCAAACCTTAATGGTGAAGGCAGGAAACCGGCCTTAGCTGACTTAAATAATTTACCCTCAGGCTTCACTCCTTCGTGTTTCACTAAATCCGGTTTCGGATCAAAAGTATCAATGTGAGAGGGGGCACCATTAAGAAACAAAAAAATGACCCGCTTAGCACGAGGGAAAAAATCCCTCTTCGGGCCGGCAAGAGAATTTCCGGAAGCAGCATTACTCGCGCCAAGAATGTTCGCCATTCCAAGACTGCCAAAACCCATCGCAGAACGACTGAGCATTTCGCGACGATTTATATAATTTCGATTCTGGTAATTAATCACGAAAAATAAATTCGTTTGAAATTAGTAAGTTCTGAGCAAGTCCTGGCCAACGTTCCTTTTCTTTTTCTTTCCCACTTTCTATAAATTCTATTGCATTTGATAATTCTTCCATTGATGGGGGTCTAGATAAAATTCTACGGTAAATTTTATCAACGGAACCGGCTTTGTCCTCAGTAACTAAAGCCAATGCTACTGCACTGGATCGGGCTAACACAAATGAACTATTTAGAAAATAAAGCTTCTGGGACGGGGTCACCGTTTCGTCGCGACTCGAACTGTGAATATTGGCATCAGGATAATCAAAGAGGGCCAAATAATGATCGAGCTCCTTCCTGCTGATTCTGCCATACACAGTCCGTCTCAAATTCTTTTGATTCGAAATTAGATTCGATTCCTTTCCGCTGTCCCCACGTTCAAGTTGTCCTGAAACAGCTAACATTGAATCCCGAATCATTTCCGCCGAAAGTCGCCTCCTCTTATGGTATGAGTAGAACTTGTTATCCTCATCTTTCATTCGCTTATCGGAAGACACGAGAGAACTCTGTCTATAAGTGGAGGACAACAGAATCTTCTTCATCAAACTCTTAACCGACCACCCGCCTTCAATGAATGAGATGGCAAGATGATCCAATAATTCGGGATGAGTCGGACGAGCACCCAGATGGCCAAAGTTGCTTGTTGTATAAACCAATCCACGCCCAAATAGCAGTTGCCAAATTCTGTTAACAGCGACCCTAGCAGTTAATGGGTTCTGCGGATCGGAAATTGCCTCAGCAAGCTCAAGCCTGCCGCTGCCTTTCGTAAATCTTTTTGAATCTTCTCCTGATAGTATTTTCAAAAATGCTCTTGAAATTACCTCCCCCTTGTCTTGAACATCGCCCCTGTTATATATCGGCAAATCCTGTACTTTCCCATCTTTTACCACATGTATCACAGTTTTGGTGCCATGCTGATTATCCAGTTCACGTTTGTGAATCTGAGTACTCGCAAATACTCCAGCCAACGCATGATAATCAGCAACGCTTATCGGATCATATTTATGATCATGGCATCTTGCGCATGCTACAGTAAGAGCAAGAAATCCTCGACTCACTACATCCACATTGTCTTCCCATTCTTCAGCCTTAACTTCAAGCCTGCCCCGATCATAGTATTGAGGTCCCAAGCCCAAAAAACCGAGAGCAACGAGATCCTCATCATTTATTCCCTCAATTTTATCAGCAGCTAACTGTAACCGAACGAACTGATTGTACGGTAAATCACTATTGTATGACTTAATCACCCATTCTCTGTACCGATGAGCATGAGGATAAAAGAATTTCTCATTATTTCCAACTTGGTGAGCCTGGTCCTCAGCATAACGAGCAACATTTAACCAGGAACTCGCCATTTTTTCACCGTGCTCAGGACGGTCCAAGAGACTATCAATTAATCTTTCATATTTCTTTTCATTATTATCCTCTTTGAACCTTTTCACTTCATCTGATGACGGAGGAAGACCAATAAGATCATAAAACAATCTTCTAATCAGAACCTCTGAACTGGCATCGGTCTCAGGCTCCAATCCATTCTTCTCCATCTCAGAAAAAATGAAACGATCAATATCTCCCCGAATCCATCCTCCACCATTAATTGTTGGTGGGTCGATTTTGACTGGACCTACAAAAGCCCAGAATTGTCTGGCTTCCTTCCAATTTATATCATGCTCATTTGCATTGAGTTCCAAACTCCCATTAAAAGTAAAAAGGAACAATAGCAAAACAATTGATCGCATCCTTCAGACACTAGATTGTTTCAATGCCACACGCAATATCTTATAATATTATCATTTAATGTAGGGCCTCTTCTGACGATAAAGTTCAAGTCTACCTTGAGCAGACAACGACTCAGGATCATTACCATAAACTTCGATAGCTTTAATTATCGTTTTTATTGCCCCATTAAAATCTCCATCTGCAGCCTGAGCAATGGAGAGAAGATCCAAATAGTCGGGATTCTTGTTATTAGTGATCTCGCAAAGACGTCCGGCAAGAGCCTTCGCTTCTTTGGGCTTACGAATTGAAGGGTCCTTATCTGCTGCCAAAATCCAAGCCAAATTTTCCGCTGCCTCAATAAGTTTCGGAAAGCGGCGCAATGTCTCCTTATACTTTTCAATAGCTGAAAGATTATCACCGGAATCACGCAAAGAATTAGCTGTTTCCAATAATTGCATACCTTTATCGTTTTTAACACTCAGCCCTCCTCTAAGTATTTTCATCATCCTTATAACGTCAGGAGAATTCGGATACTTTTGATTGAATTGTTCAAGATAACTCAATGCGTACCTTGGCTCATTAGCGTCTAATAACTGCGAACTGACTCGGATAGGATCCGGTTCAGGCAACTGGCTAATGAAGCGACCAGGAAACGGAACCGCAGAAACCCTCCAAGAATCTTTTGAAGCACTGAGAATTCGTAAATCATTCAGAAGCTGCCCTAAAGATACTCTTCCTTTATAAATTACAGCCACATTATTATCCTCATCGACTAGAAAACTACTTGGCACTGGCAAATCTACCCACCGATCAAGAACAGCTTTTTGAAAAAGATCAAGTATCCTTATACCTTCCATAGAAACAGAAGTACTCTTAAAAGGAAAAGCGAAAGGAATTTCTTGATTCTCATCAACATTTAGTAAATGAACTCTCAGACCTGATTCTGCTAATTTTTTTTCACCATCAGACCATTCTTTCAACTCCTCAATACATGGCTCACAAGTAGCAGACCAAAGATTAATAAGGACAGGCCCACTGTATCCTGGAAAACCATCAATCTTTGGCAAAGGAAGCCGCGCAGGCAATACAATACGGGCTTCATCCTCATCCGGTAATACATTCTGCGCAGAAGCAATTAAAGGCTTTAGTACTGGTGGGACCCAAGGAACTGCCTCTTGAGATCCGGATCTAATAATATAAAAATTAGACGATTCAATTCCCAGAATCTCAGTTGAAAAATTTACTCCCCACCTAACTACGACTTTCTTTATCTTGTTCGAATCACCAAGCCCAAAATGCAGGAAAGAACCTGACTGCGATAAGAATGCGTCTCCCCCATGGACTGTTCTAAGAAGCGGAGAACTTACTCCTTCAATCCATACCTCCACAGTCGACCCTACTGCGTCTCGGTTAACTTTGACACCGTCGCCTTCCAACTTAATACCTAACCATTCTGCATTCTTTTCTGATCGATTCTCCAGAAGCCTGACCCTCGGAGCATTGCGGCATGTCAGCCAAACATCTAAATCACCATCAAAATCCCAATCATTTGCAACTAGAGCACGCGCATCATCAGCAAAATTAAATCCAGTAACTGCCGAATTATCAGCAAATCCTTTACCTTTACAGTTAATAAATGCGCAATTCTTTTCTCTCCCGCTGAAGGATCGGTCCTGATGCAATAGCCTGTTTAGAGCCCTCCAGCCCTGCTTATAAAGAAGATTCTTATCTTCTCCATCATTAGCAGTTAGAGGAGACTGCGACACGACCTGTCGCCAATAAACGCTTCACAAGTCTCCAGGATCAGGAGAAGTAATGAATCCATTAGCAACCAATAAATCAAGCCAGCCATCATTATCTATATCTGCAAAACGTGAACCCCATGCCCAACGACCCATAGTTACATTTGTTGTTTCACTAACGTCTCTAAATGGATTACCAGAGACCCCCTCAAAGAGAGAATTGCCTCGCGCATGCCTGCGAAAATCTTCAATCTGAACTGACTCTGCGCCAGACTTGAATTGGCGCTGGTAAGTAATCCTATTACCGGCCGACGAAAACATATTACTCACGTATAAATCAAATAAACCGTCTCTATTATAGTCTCCCCAACTCACAGACATTCCGGCCGACATGTCCTGAACTCCCAGTTCTTGCGAAACATCAACAAATTTACCCGAATTGTTCTGATAGAGATTATTGCGGCCATAATCGTTGGCCACATAAAGGTCAGGATCACCGTCCCTGTCATAATCCTCCCAACTCGCCGCAAAACTGAATCGATCATTATTGTGATCAAGCCCAACTTCTTTAGTTACTTCCGTAAAATTCCAATTCCCGTCATTACGAAGAAGTTTATTCTTTCCGCCATTCCTTGCATCATGATAAGGCATCGGTTCACCCATCACACCGCTCTCTCCCTCATAACCTGCGGGCGGATTATAGCCACAAAGAAACAGATCCAAGTCACCATCATTATCATAATCTGATGCCGTTATTGAAAAGGTCTGGGCATGTGTTCCCAGACCAAGAGCAAGTTCAAATTTGGCGTCACCAAGATTATCCATGAAAAGAATTTTAAAGTCCTGAGATATGGCCAAATCACGGTCCCCATCATTGTCGAAGTCAAGAATCAGAGCACTAGCACAATAGTCTATCCATCCAGTATTACTTTCGGCAGTGATGTCTTTAAGATTACCCTCAGGGCTTCTAATGAACAGACGATTAGGAAGGCCTCCCTGCTGACAAACATATAAATCATCTAGGCCGTCCCCATTAACATCACCAAGAGCCATGCCGTGATTAGCAACAACATCCAATCCAAAATCACGAGCTATCCGGGACCTCCAATGATCTGTAGATCTCAAGAATTGCTCACGATAAGCAGTCTCATCTCCAAACACAGAACTCGTCACATCTGCAAAGAGTTTTTCACTCCTCTGTCCCAATCTACGAACTTCTTCAAAAGAAAGGACTTCAATATCAAGTAACTTGGGATCCTCCTCAGATAAAGTCCAAAAAGTATTCCACTCCGAATTGATTTGAATCTGCTGTCCCTTGACGGGTCCCGAAATATGAACAAGTACCTGAGCACTGAAACGCTCCTTTAATAAGTTGATCCTATAGAGCTTAAACTCCACTTCAATTTCAGAAGAGTCATCAAAGGAAAAAACAAGTCCATCCATAGCAGTGGACAGAGGAATCCGATTACCGCCATCAGGATCTCCCCTAAAAACAGCAAATTCTTTATTATTAAAATATGGCTCAAGGACTGCAGGTCGCAAAGGACTGCCCTTATATTTACCGTCTGCAAATTGATCCATGTTTGAACTCTTTAATTTCTCTGCCGATTGAATAATGATTGCCATCTCCTTGAGTTTCTTAGTCGCTGATTCACTCAATACCTCAGAGTCCCAACCATCCTTCTTCGGATCAATTCTGCGCCAAGCATCTTCGAGCGGTTTAATCACTTTTCTGTTCTGCAGGCCAGGAGCAACAATCATTCCCCCAACTGCCGGTGATTTAGAATTCTCTGAAATATCAATCTGTCCTGCTCCCTCTTCTGAACCTGAAGAATTTTTGTCAGAGCAACTCTGCACGAATAAGAGCACAGAAAGAATGATCATCTGCACCACAACGGCCACAAAATTTTGAGACTTCGGGTCCATCTTAAAATTTTGCATAATTAAAACAAAAAATACAACTAAGTCCGGGTAAACATCAACCGCAATGACTTGAAATTAATACTACCCATTCTTAATTGAACGTCTAATTGCATTCAGTGCGATTCCAATCCCTGCAACCACAAATAAACCTGGAAACCAGAGCGTATACATAGGAGCCAAGGTGCTTTGTTTAAGGATCGCCCTATCGGGATCATCTGGATTAACCCAGCATTGTGTACTCTTTCCTTTAGGAAATGGTATAATCTTTTTTTCGGCCCTTTTACGGTCGGAACTGGGGCCATCCACACGCTTAATAGATTTGCCTGTACGGTCCTTTTCTCCATAATTATAAACATATTCAACCACTGAAACATAATGGAATGGGCTATTAGGTGTTGGTCTGAATTCTTGAATTTCTGATTTCACAATAAGACAAGGAGTCTCTTGCCATGAACGGGTTTCTTTAGCTCTTCCGTATGCCATTAACAAACCATATACAAAAATTGAGCCTAGGACTGCGATTGAAAGCCCAAAAAAAATACTTCCAAATACAGAGAATAGCCCCTTCGTTTTCTTATAGCTCATTGGCCTCAGTTCCAATTAATCCTTTTAAACACATATGTCTCCTGAAAAGTATCAAGAAAGACCAATGCTATTTGGTAATTATTACTTGTTAGACATTCCTGGAATAAGGAAGGAAAGTTAGTCCATGTCACTCTCCGAAACAATCACCTCTGACCTTAAAGATGCAATGCGTGCAAAGGACAGCCTTAAGCTTGCTGTATTACGTTCATTGAAAACAGCTATCACCAATACAACGATTGAAAAATGTGGAGCCGAAGGTCAGCTGGACGCCGGTGCTGAAATCGGAGTTGTCCGAACAGCAATCAAACAAAGACAAGATTCAATTGAAAAATTTGAAGAGGGCGGAAGAAATGATCTGGCAGAAAATGAAAAGAAGGAAGTAACCATACTCGAAGCGTATCTTCCTGCGGCCTTAAGTGAAGAGGAAATAAGTCAACTCATCGACGAAGCCATAAATGAGTCTGGAGCAACCTCAAGAAAGGAAATGGGGCAGGTAATGAAAATATTACAACAAAAAACTGAAGGACGTGCAGATAATAAGACTCTTTCTTCCGGAGTCATGCAGCGGCTTTCATAAGTGCAAGACGTTCTGAATAATTCTCTGACAGCAATTATTGTAGCCGGAGGCTCGAGCAGCCGCATGGGTTTCGATAAAATTTTTGCTAATATCGGAGACATCACCGTTATCGAATATTCCATCAATGCATTCCTAGAATGCAATAGCGTAAACGAGGTGATCGTTGTCATTAATGAAAAGAGTGTACAAAAAATTAAAGATGTAATTTCCGATACTAATAGGGGGAAAAAGATTAGAATTTGTACCGGAGGCAAATCGAGAAGGGACTCAGTCACGAACGGATTAGAAACTGTGGAGGAAAGGACAGAATACATTGCTGTCCATGACGGGGCCAGACCATGGATTAGACCGGCACAAATCGAAAAGGTCTTCGAATCAGCCATTAAATATGGAGCTGCTGTCAGTGCGAGACCCATCACAGACACAATCAAACGTTGTGATCCTGAAGGGGTAATAATACAAAGCATTAATAGAAAAGCTCTATGGGCCATGGAGACTCCACAAATATTCAAAACTGAACTACTTAAGAGAGCCTATAAAAAAGCAATCATTGAAGATCAACAAGTCACTGATGAAGTTTCAGCCATTGAGTTGATTGGCAAACCGGTACGGGTCGTCCACGACTCTTTTAAGAATCCTAAGATTACTTTCCCTGACGATCTCAAGGCCCAGAACCTCATTCATAATAATTAGAGCAGGGGCAAATAAATATAAAAAGTTCTAAGAAAACATATTTTCACACGTTCTTTAACTAGAAACATGAAAAATTACAGTACTATACTAATTACCCTTACTCTTTGCCTCACATCATGGGTAACGGTCGTTCCTGAAAAAGCCTCAGCACACGGATTCATCATTGCCGATGAACCTGTCATTTTCCATCATCCTCCACGCCCACCTCACCCTCCTTTTCCAAGACCTCCAAGGCCAATACACAAGTTCCTGCCACTCGAGTTGAGAAAGAACAATGTGTCGGTAAAGATTAAGAACCAAGTAGCTCAGACGACTCTTGAACAAACCTTCTACAATCCGTCCCGGCAACGAGTCGAGGGAACCTATATGTTTCCGGTTCCTCAAGGCGCAAAGATCGAGAAGTTCGAAATGGAGGTGAACGGAAAAATGACGAAAGCGGAACTTTTGGATGCCAAGAAAGCAAAACAAATATATGAAAAGATCGTCAGGGAAGCGAGAGATCCTGCCCTTATGGAATACAGCGATCATGGTATGTATAAAATTCGAATCTTTCCTATTGAGCCTGGCAAAGAAAAAAATATCAAAATTAAATATACGGAAATTCTAAAAAAGGACGGTCGTATCACATCTTATCATTATGCTATGAGAGCTGAGAAGTTCTTATCCGTTCCGGTGAAAGATGTTTCACTGAAAATAACAGTTGAATCTGACAAAGAGCTCAAGTCCATCTATTCACCAAGTCATCAAATTGATGTGAACAGGGAAGGCAAAAAACGTGCGGTCATTGGATACGAAGAAGAAAATTTAATACCAGATACTAATTTCGAATTACTTCTTGCCACTGACTCACAAAAAGGGTCTCCAATAGGATTTGATTTTCTAACTCATAATGACAAGGAATCCGGTCAGGGATATTACACAATGCTTCTTTCACCAGGATCGTGGGAGAACAAGAAGGCTGTTCCTAGGGATATAATTTTTGCAATCGATACGTCAGGATCAATGAGAGTCAAGAAACTGGATCAAGCTAAAGCTGCTTTGGATTTCTGTATCGATAAACTCAATCCAGAGGATCGGTTCGAGATTATCCGTTATTCAACTGAAACTGAACCCCTTTTTAATAAATTAAGAACAGCCAAAAAACAGCAAACCAAAGAGGCCAAGGAATTCGTGAAAGGGCTCAAGGCTGGAGGAGGTACAGCAATAGAGGAAGCGTTAGTCCTAGCCATCGAAACTGTCTCGAAACAAGAGAATAAAGAATCCATCCGACCAACTCAAATTATCTTTATCACTGACGGAAGGCCCACGATCGGAGAGACCAGAACCGATAAAATTATTGATCGACTAGTTAAGAAAAAGCAGGGAATAAAAGGGAATATGCGCATTTTCTCTTTCGGAATCGGAACCGATATCAACACCAAGCTCCTTGACTTAATTTCTCAGAAAACAAAGGCCTCAACCGAATACGTTCTCCCTGAAGAAAATATCGAGCACAAAGTTTCCAGGTTCTATGAAAAAGTTTCTCAACCGGTCATGGCAAACATCTCAATAAAGACCGGAGACAATGTTCGACTCAATGAGCAACACCCAAACAATCTGCCCGACCTATTCAAAGGAGATCAATTGGTAATATTCGGACGTTACAAGACAAAGAAGAAGGGAACTGATAACAATATTAGATTTGAACTTGATGGGAACATTGCAGGAGAAAAAGTGAAACTAAAATTTGAAACTAAAATTGAAAAAAAATCAAAAAACAGTTTCATACCAAAACTATGGGCCACACGACGCGTCGGCTACTTGCTAGAGGAGATTCGTTTGCACGGCGAAAACAAAGAACTCAAGGATGAGGTAGTAGCACTGTCAAGGAAGTGGGGCATTGTCACTCCTTACACAAGCTACCTTATCATTGAAGATGAAGAGTCAAGAGGCGTCCCCGTTGCACGACAATCCATGGGCAAACGAATCGCTTCTAGGAACGATAATTCGGTAAGAACAATTAAATCACAGAATGGCTCTGCCGAGGGTCAGTTCCAGAGAAATTTGGAAAAACAAAGTTTTAGAGGATTTGCTGATAGTGATAGCGGTTCTGACGCTGTAGCTGCTGCCCGGGCCGGCGAACAACTCAAAAAAGCAACGCAATCAAAGGCATTCAAGAACGCGTATAAAGAATCTCAATACGGTAATCAAATAAGTTTTGAACAGCAAGCGACGAGAACCATTGCAGGGAAAACTTTTTTTCAGAACGAGGGATCCTGGATCGATTCATTGGTCCCAGAACAAAAAGAAAGAGTGGCCAAACGTTTAACGTTCGGATCCAAAGAATACTTTGAATTACTCAATCAAGACGCAAATACTGCAAAGTGGCTCTCAGTGGCTGTCAATATGCAGATCATAATTGACGGAACCCTTTATGAAATTGTCAGTCCGGAATCTTGAATAGTATTAAATAATTATACATCAAAATCAGTTCATTGATTTTAGCGTTTATCTGACTGATAATGGGGATTCCCCCATAAAAAAATATTGCCACTGCCCCAGAGCCATTAACTCTTTGGGCAAAAAAACAAAATAAGGACATATAATCCCCGAAAAAATATTTCTTCTATACAATATTTCCTTTGGATATTGCTAATTGAAAATTCATCATTAGAATTTCCGCCCGATGATAATTAACCTCGAAAAAATACCGGACTGCAAAGCACTGCTGCGTTTAGAAGTTCCAGCTGATGACGCTAAAGCCGAAAGGAATCAAATTGTTAAACTCTTTGCCAAGCAGGCAAAAATACCCGGGTTCAGGCCAGGGAAGACTCCCGGAAATGTTATAGAAAAACGTTTCAAGTCCGAGATAGAAAGCGAATTCGAGGAACGCATTGTAAGAGAAGCAATGCAGAAGGCGCAGGAGGAAAATGTTGATATTATAAGAATCTCCGAAATTCGCGAACAATCTCACAATAATGATGGCACTTTCACAGCAACCATTGAATTGATAACAGCCCCAGAATTCGAATTACCTGAATACAAGAATCTTGAAGTACAGGTTCCAAAAATTGAGGTTACCGACGATCAACTCAAAGAATCACTTGATCAGATACGAGAACGCTTTGCAGAATATAACGATGTTGAGAATCGTAGCGTGAAAATGGATGACTTTGTAGTTATCAACTACAAGGGCAGCATTGAGGGAAAGCCCGTCGGCGACGTTTTACCTCTTGCCCCAGCAACTCTTGCTCAAAATACAGGGTTCTGGCTCAAGATGGCTGATGATTCCTTCCTTCCGGGATTCAGTCCACCTCTTGTCGATGCTCAGCTCAACGACACCAAATCATTGAGCGTCACAATTCCTGAAGATTATCAAGCTGAAGAACTCAGAGGACAAACAATTGATTACGAAGTGGAAATTGTTTCGATTAAAGAACAAGTACTTCCAGATCTCAATGATGATTTTGCCGATAAAATCAATCCTGGTAAATCATTAGAAGAAATAAAAAGTGCTCTACGTGAACAGATGGAAGAGCAACGCAAAGGTTACCGCAAGGAAATGATTACCAACCAGATCCTTTCAAAAATAAACTCGGATCTGGATTTTGAGCTACCTAAGGAGATAGTCATGCGAGAAACTCAGAGCCGAGTAAATGACATTTTCTCATCCAATACAGAACGTGGCGTTTCTGAAAATGAGCTTGTTGAACATCAGGAAGAAATAATAGAGTCGGCAGGACAGCAGGCTCATTCCAGCGTCAAAACCAGTTTCATCCTTGAACAAATTGCAGAAAAAGAAGAAGTAGATGTTAGCCAAGAAGAAATTCTGGAACGTGTCTCTCAAATCGCAGCTCGTCAAAAAACATCTGTAAAACAACTCACTAAACAGCTCAAAAAAAAGAACGGGTTTGGCAGAATCTACAACGGTATAAGAATAGAAAAAACCCTCGATTTACTGCGCGATTCAGCTGTGATTAAAGAAGTTGAAGCAGAGGATCTAGAAACGAAATAAAATAATACAGGGCTGTAAAAGGACGGTAATCTGAGCTAACTTGCGTCAGGCAAGGCCCTGCGCTTGATTATTAATTGAAATAGAAGAGAGCTATAAAAGAAACTGACAAATCCCCCATTAGAACAATGCCAGAATTTCCAACATCGATAACCAATACTGATACTCAACAAAATGTCAGTAATATGGTCATTCCAACTGTCATAGAGTCTGATGGCCGCGTCGAACGCGCTTATGACATCTATTCAAGGCTATTAAAGGACAGGATAGTTTTTATCGGAAGTGAGATTGACCCCTACAACCAAATTTCCAACTCCGTCATTGCTCAACTTCTGTTCCTCCAAATGCAGGATCCCAACAAAGACATAAACATGTATATTAATTCTCCTGGAGGATCAGTTTCTTCAGGACTTGCTATTTACGACACAATGCAATTCGTAACATGTGACATCAATACTTATTGCATTGGAATGTGTGCAAGTATGGGAGCCGTTCTTTTAAGTGCCGGAACTACTGGGAAACGTTTTGCTTTACCAAACTCCGACATCATGATTCATCAGGTTTCTGGAGGCGCAAGCGGCACCGCTTCGGACGTAGAGAGAACAGTAGAACATATGTACTCTCTTAAAAAGCGTCTCAATAAAATTCTCGCAAAACATACTGGAAAAACAGAAAATCAAATCGAAAAGGATGCTGACCGGGATCATTGGATGAGCGCTAAGGAAGCGGCAGATTACGGGCTCGTGGACAATGTCATGGAAAGTAAAAAAGACATCCCCGGCGAGACAAAGAAAAAGAGCAAGACATAAAATAACGTTCCTTACTCTAAATCTAATTATTTAATGAAATTATAGAAAGATGGCCAGAGCCTCAAATCTAACTATGTGTTCTTTCTGCGGAAAGAGTCACTCTGAAGTACGAAAACTCATTGCCGGGCCCGGCGTGTATATCTGCGATAGCTGTATAGTGGTATGCAAAAACATCCTCGACAAAGAAATTAACGAGGATTCAGAAACTCAAATTTCAGATGTTTCGGCCAATGATACGGGCCTCAAGGTTCCAGATCCTATTACTATTTGCAAGAAACTAGATGATTACGTGATTGGCCAAGACCATGCCAAAAAGGTCCTGTCAGTGGCAGTACATAATCACTATAAGCGGATACTTCATGATCGAGGAGAACTCGATAGCTCAAGAGCCAAAGCATTAAAAAGTGAACAATTCTCAAAACTTTCAAAAGTCGAACTGGAAAAAAGTAACGTTCTTCTCCTCGGACCAACGGGGTCCGGAAAGACACTACTTGCAAGGACACTGGCAAAGGTCCTTAATGTTCCTTTTTGCATTGCTGATGCAACTACACTAACCGAAGCAGGTTATGTGGGTGAAGATGTGGAAAATATTATACTCAGGCTCCTTCAAACAGCTGAGAATGACGTGAGCAAGGCTGAGTTAGGAATTATCTATATTGATGAAATTGATAAAATCGGGCGCAAAACAGAAAATGTAAGTATTACCCGAGACGTTTCCGGGGAAGGGGTCCAGCAAGCCTTACTAAAAATTCTGGAAGGCACGATATGCAATGTTCCTCCACAAGGTGGTCGGAAGCACCCCCAGCAAGACTACATACAGGTAAATACCGAGAAGATCCTGTTCATATGTGGTGGTGCTTTCGTGGGTCTCGAAGACGTGATACAAAGACGCTTAGGTAAAGGAGTTATGGGTTTTAAATCCAAAAATCCATCTTCTGATAAACTTGAGCAGAGCAAGAGCGAAACACTGAAGCTTACTGAACCAGAGGACCTATTAGGTTTCGGCCTAATACCTGAATTCATCGGACGGTTACCGATCATCTCTACTCTCGATGAGTTGAGTAAAGAACAATTGATCAGGATCCTCACAGAACCCAAAAATGCAATGTTGAAACAATACCAAAAACTAATTGCATTAGAAGGCACTGAACTGAGCCTAACTAAAGACGCTCTTCATGGACTGGCGCAGGAAGCCGTGAAACGAGGAACGGGAGCCAGAGCGCTGCGCTCAATATTTGAAAAACTCATGCTTGATATAATGTATGAACTGCCAAGTAATAAAGATATCAAAAAAATAACGATTAACCGATCCGTGGTTGAAGGAGCGAAAAAACCCATCCTTAGAAAAAAGGCAAAGAAGGATGCCGCATAATTTAATGCGACAATAATCTGTATAAAAAAGGCCGTTTAAAGGTTACGCAATCCGTCTTCTCCAAAGCTCCTTGGAATCTCTTCCTCAATGAGATTTATTCTTTTCATAACCTCATCATCGAGATCGATTTCTGACGCTGCAAGAGTCTCATCAAGTTGAGATGCCATAGAGGCACCTATGATTGTAGATGCTACAAAATCATGCTGCTTACTCCATGCCGTAGCCAAAGTAGTAACGCTTATTTCAAGATCATCAGATATTTCCTTTAACTTCCCTGTCACTTCTAGAGTCCTTGAATTAATGAACCTGGTTGCCATCTTTTGTTGTCTTTCACCTCCACTGGAAAGATACTCACTGAACCTTGCCCCTTCAGGTAATTTTCCTCCCTGATATTTCCCGGACAATACTCCGCCAGCAAGCGGTGAATACGGTATCAAACTGACCCCTTCTTTACAACAGACTTGAGCCAATTCACTTTCGCAGCGTCGATTTAAAATTGAAAAATTATTCTGTACTGTCTCGTACCGGGCCAAACCGTTCTTATCAGAGGACCAGAGACCCTTCATCAGGCCCCAGCAAGTTTCATTCGAACAACCAATGACTCTGATCTTACCCTGATCAATCAGATCGGTAAGAACATTCAATGTTTCATCCGCGTTCATGCCATGGTCCGGCCAATGAGTTTGATAAAGGTCAATATAATCTGTCCCTAATCTCCGAAGGCTATCCTCAACGGCAGCAATGATATGAGTTCGGTCAAGAGCGGTCATGCCATGACGGACAGGAGGGGTGAACCAACCATGCCCAGGACCAGTCACTTTAGTTCCAATGATCAGAGATTCTCTTGGCTTATCTTTCAGCCATCGCCCAATAATTGCCTCAGTAATGCCAAAATGATCCGTGGATGGAGGAACAGGATATATTTCTGCGGTGTCAAAAAAATTAACCCCGGCATCATAGGCGCGGTCCATGATTGCAAAAGACTCTTTCTCATCAGTTTGCAATCCAAAGGTCATTGTTCCTAGGCATATGTCAGAAACAGTTATGCCACTACTACCGAGTCTACGACGTTTCATATTTTTAAGGTATAATTCTCTGAAATAATATTATTTGAGAATAGAAGCAATCAAAAATTCAACGCTTCAGCTTCATATCTCCATGAACGAGGTCTCCCAAACGTTTAACTTCTCCAGCATCAACACTCGGATCAGATAATGAAGCGGCAGAATGAAATTCTATGGCGTCTTCAATTTCCAAGAGTTTCGAAATATTGGAAGATCGTATTCCCCCGCAACAGATAATTCTTGGATTATCCATAGAATCCTTAACTAATTTAGAAATTTTTTCAGGGCTCTCACTGGCCGTAACTAACCCACCCGAACTTAGTATCCTATTGACTCCGATCGAGCGCAACTGACTAAGAGCAATTGAGCGGTCAGGACATTCATCAAATGCACGATGGAAAGTGAAAGGAAGCGGCCTGGTAATATTAATTATCTCCTTCGTAACTTCGATATTAATTTCACCACATTCGTTCAATGCTCCAGACACTATACCATGAACCCCCAGATTCTTAACTGCCCTGATAGAACCAATCATTTTCTCAACCTCATTATCATCAAAATTAAAATCACCCCCACGAATTCTGATCAGCACGAAAACGGGTGCTTTCACATTTAATATAACTGACCTTACAAGATCAGTATTAGGGGTCACTCCGCCGACCGAAAGATCTTCGCATAGCTCTATTCTGTCCGCACCACATTCACATGCAACCCTCGCGTCATTAAGAGACGTGCAACAAATCTCCAATTTCCTGCTCACTCTGATAGGAAAAACTGTATCTCTTCGTCTCGCTCCCCTTTAACAATGAATAATTTAGTCCAATGCTTGTCCTTTTTTATTGACGCCTTCAGTTCATAATTCATCCCCTTTTTCAGAGACAGTCCCAGCATATCATTCGTATCATTGGTCGAATCTCGGGTCCGTCCTGAGGCAACTTTACTTCCACTCGTCCACACCTCCACGTCAGCAGCTACACGTTCACCGCCGGGCTTATCAAAAAGCTGGAGAAAGACTCTATTCCCTACATTTCCGGTATAATTATCAGTCACATTTTTAGCAAAAACATAATCTATTCCAAGGTTCCAAATTAAAGGAAAATTCGTTTTGGTTCGTTTCCAACTCGCAGCATAAATCGCATGCTTGGGATCTGCTTTGACCGCATTCGAAGCACTGCCTTTGAACCAGGCATTACCTAGCCCGGCAGCGCTATACTCACAAGCGCCCGTAAACTGCCAGAAATTACCGTCCCAAACTTCCACCCAACTGTGATTACCTCTTTTATTTGCCCACATGGGAGTTCCAACAAAACGAGAAGGTACTCCGACGGATCGGCAGGCATCGATCAGAAGCACCGAAAGCCCAGTACAAGAAGCGAATCCGGCATCTATCGATTCATAAGGGCTCTGATCAGGTTTTGGCCTCTTGCTCGCATGGTATCTAACATTAATCATTTTCCATATCTCCTTATTTAACATCTGAGCCGCTTCTTCGAGAGTTTTAGCTTCCTTTACGAGTGGGGAAAAACGAGCATGGAAATCTTTCCTCCAACGGTCCCGCCGCTCATTAATACTGGCATAAGGAAGTACGTCATTAAAGAAAATCTCCTTAGGGACTGACTTTGCCCAATCTGATTCAGATCGCGCTTTATAAGCATAGTTTATATTTTCGACAAGATAATCTGAGCTAAGAGTCTTAAGGTCTCTTTCGGGCATATGTTGAATCAAGAAAACCAAGCCTTCAGCTCTTTCAGTACTTAAACGTTTAATAGCACTACGCAACTCTTCGGAATTTGCACCTGCTCTCTTGAAAGGCTCAACTAGTGCAGCAGACTGTTTAAAAGAAAGTTTCTTATCTCCGATAATTTCAATGCCAAAGGAAAGATTTACAGAACAAGAACAAATAATAAAAAAGATCCAAATAAATTTCATGACCAATTTACACAATGAATAAGTCATCAGTCCTCGTCAACTGGACCTTTTGATTTTTAGGTGTCGGAGTTTTTCTTTTCTGAAAAATCTAAAGAGCAATCGTCTTTACAACCTACAAAACGACTCAAAAAATAGCGATTCTTACTGATTAATTTGTATATTCTATCCGAAATAAAGATCATTCCCGGAAAACACATTAATAGAGAAAGAGGCATCAATAACGGCATTCTGAATCCAAGGAACCGTATCGCTCTAGCACCCCTGTGAACAGCTTTGCCAGGAGTAACACAGTGAATTGCTTGATTTAAATCGCTATCATCTATATGAACCCCTAAGCGAAGCTGATGAAAATTTCTCGACGGAACAAATTCTACCTTATTGAACCAATCCATTCTGGCCAAGGCCCTGACTTGAAATTGACAGAAAGGACAATCGCTATCGTAAAATAAAATGTGTCTAGGATTCGACACTAGGAATCTCTATATCCTATTCCCGCTCAGGTCAAAAATCAAAGAACCTTCGAGATGAAAAATTCAGAGAATACCCGATTAAAGGTCTTCGAATGGTTCCTGAGATCAACTTGTGCCATTATGTTCATTGGCCACTCATGGTTGTGCTTTAACGGGCAAATGCCTTTGAGAGCCCTTTTATGGGACGAAACCATAATGTCCGATATCATCACAAGACTGAGCGGGCAGGATTGGAACTGGTGGGTCACTTCACTCGATATAGATGATAAGATCAGCCACTGTGTAACGGTTCAAGGTTTCATTTTTATATTCTTCGGGGCTGCTTCCTTGATCCCATTCCACAAAAAATCATTCAGATACATTTATTTGATCAGTTGTATTAATTTAGTCTTTCTCGCTTTCTTGAAGTACTTGGACAACCGGATCGGAATCGGAAATCTACTTGAACATATCGGGCAAATCACCTGCCCCCTGATACTTTTTCTTTTTACATCAAAAAATAATCTTAACAAATCAACCGAACTATTAGTTAAAGTTAGCATCGCATTAACGTTTATCTTTCATGGATTATTCGCGATTAATTTCAACCATGGTTGGACGTGGCTCAATCATCCAAGGCCCGGGAACTTCACGGAAATGGTCATGCTTTGCCTTGGACTCCATGAAGAATGGTCAGCTAACCTTATTTTGTATATTGCAGGAATCATGGACTTCCTTGCCGCGGTATTAATTTTTACACGAACGAAGCTCATTACATTGAGCCTGATCTATATGATT
>Ga0315319_10000124_pt1 | contig 20841 bp, 18 predicted proteins | sample M1500m3416metaG_FD_203463 | JGI IMG/M metagenome (GOLD analysis project Ga0315319, IMG submission 203463) | Ammonia-oxidizing marine archaeal communities from Monterey Bay, California, United States - M1 500m 3416 | ecosystem: Environmental > Aquatic > Marine > Intertidal zone | place: USA... | reverse complement strand
CTATTCAGACATTGACCATCCTCTACCGGAAAACTACCCCACGGACTTCTTTTCGCAAAAAAACCCAATCAAGATACTTTTGAAATCCGGGATAAATGCGGTTGAAACTCCCTATCCTCAACACGACCCCGATGAGACACCCGGGTTTGTTCCCGGTGCGTGTTAGACTGTCTCTTAAATAGTTGAGGCATCAATATGGCGTTGTGGCAAAAAAGCGCGGTTGAACTTTCCGCGGGGCTTCGCTCCAAACAATTTTCCGCAACGGAGATCATGGAGAGCACGCTGGCGAGAATTTCTGAAGTTAACCCGGGTTTGAATGCCCTGGTTGAAATCTTCCCAGAGCAAGCCCTGGCTCAAGCGCGAGAGGTTGACCAAAAGGTTGCCAGTGGTCAGGAACTGAAACCCCTTGATGGAATCCCGACGTCAATCAAAGTCAATGTCGATGTGGAAGGGATGTCAAACAATAACGGCATACCAGCACTGAAAGACAATATCGCCCCAGGCGATTCGCCTGTAGTCGCCAACCTCAAAAAAGCAGGCGCTGTCATCATAGGGAGAACCAACACACCAGAGTTCTCGATGCGCGGCACGACCGACAACCCTCTCTATGGGCTGACCAAGAGCCCCTGGGATGATCGGGCATCTCCGGGTGGGTCTTCTGGCGGTGCCGGTTCGGCTTGCGCGGCTGGTTTTGGGCCTGTCCATCATGGCAATGATATCGCGGGTTCACTGCGTTTCCCTGCTTCTGCTTGTGGCTGTGCAACGGTTAAGTCGGGGCTCGGTCGAATAGCGGCGTTCAACCCTTCCGCGAAAGCGGAACGCGGGCTGCTCTCGCAATTGATGTCAGTTCAAGGCGCGATATGCCGGGAGGTCAAAGATGTCAGGCTTGCAACAGAAATTATGGCAGGCGCCGACCCACGCGATCCCTGGTGGATGCCGGTACCGTTCCAGGGACCAGCTCTGGATAACCGCAAAATCGCCTTTACCAAAGAGAACCACGGCTATCCTATCCATCCCGACATTCTTTCCGGGCTTGATAACGCAGCCGATATGCTGCGAGACGCTGGTTACGATGTTATTGAAACAGAGGTTCCGTCAGTACTACCAGCAGCCAAAGCCTGGTTTAGTGTCGCTATCCGTGAGATCAAAGACGGCCTGGATCCGATCGCACGGCAATTTGGTAGCAAGACGATCCAGAGGATATTCGACTATTACTATGAAATTTCTGAAATGGTCGACCACCAGGGGTATATGTTAGGCGTTGGTGAGCGGACTGGCCTTGTTCGAGATTGGAACATTTTCCTTGATGAGTATCCTCTTATTCTTACCCCGTTTCTCATGCGCCCTACATACGATTATGACTATGACGAAACCTTCGCAGGCGCTAAAGACATATTCGATTCAGCCATCTATAGCTATGGGATCAACTACATGGGTTTGCCTGCGGGAAGCGTCCCTTTGGGCCTTGTGGAAAACAGGCCGGCGGGTTTACAGATCGTCGGACGTCGCTTTCGAGAAGACCTGATTCTTGACGCGCTGGAGGCCATCGAAACGCGTACCGGGGTACTCACACATACTCGTTGGTAATCCCCTAAGTGCACGTCAAGCGAGTAAGGGATCTAACAATGAAACGCTTGGCGATGGCAGGTCATTGGCTATTCAGACATTGACCATCCTCTACGGAAAAACGACCCCACCGACTTCTTTTCGCAAAAAACCCCAATCACGATACTTTTGAAATCCGGACTAAATGCGCTTTAAACTACCTCTCCTCTGTAACTACCACGAAAAATCGACAATTACTCTACATCTTTCGATTTATGACTAAATGGTTGGTCGTACCTTTTCAGCACCCTGAAACAAAATATCTCGCATCACTTGCGTGGCCCTTTCATGATACGCCATGGTGATTGGATCAAAATCTGTAGTTGGAGCAGGGGTATGTTCGAAGTTTTTGAATTCATCAGAACCTCGCACGAGAGCGGCACAATCCCATTCTGACTTAAGCTGTTTGGTAACTGTGGGCATATAGTGGAAGGATAGTCCTATGCGACGATCCGATGTTTGATTCGGAGCGGATGCGTGAGCAATACTAATATTGTGAAAGGACATTTCACCGGTTTTTAGCGGCATTGAAACCGCTTGGGATTCATCAATTGTGAGAATTTCCTGGCCACGAGTTAGTAGGTTATCGTCGTGATACAGATCAACGTGTTCCAATGGTTCACCAAGGTGCGATCCTGGCAGAACGCGCATGCAGCCACTTTCCTCGCTTGCCGGAGACAACGCTATCCAGGCAGTAACTAGATGACTAGTATCCAACCCCCAATATTGACTATCCTGATGCCAGGAAACGTAACTAGTGGTGTTACCTTCTTTAATCCAAAACCAGCTATTCCAGCAAAGAATATCCGGTCCAATCAGGTCCTCAATGCAATCTAACACAGTAGAATTCCGCATTAGCTGGTCTACCCACGTGAACATCAAATGGGGCTTGGTTCGAAGTGGTCCCTGTACAGGGTGGCCTAGTTCATGTTCATAATGCTCAAGACTGTTACGAAAATCTTGAGCTTGTTGCTGCCCAATGATAGGAACCGGGGATAAGTGACCCTGGGTTTTAAAACAATTGACTTGCTCATCGCTTAGAAGTCTTGGCATAACATTCTCTGCTGGGTTATCGTCGGACTAGTCGCTTAATTTTACTAATCAATCGCCAGATGCACTATGCGTGTTATTGCCGACATTACTGATCCAGTCCTCATTCAGAAAATTCTAGATCATATTGCAGCACAACCACCACCCATTAAACGTGCAACAGCTAGCCAACCCTAAAACATTCGCGGATAAACAGCCAAATCAACTTTGCGCGGAACAAAAACCTTTTCAATGATCAACCCGGCCCCCTGTAAGACAGCAGATCATTGGCTATTCAGACATTGACCATCCTCTACCGAAAAACTACCCCACCGGCTGGTGGAAATCGACTGACCCACTGGGTACGCCCGGTGCGCAGCAGGCATCCGGTGGGCATGCCATGGTAAATCTGGCGATGAATTCCAACCTCGCTATCTTCTGGGCTGCCAACACGGCTGAAACTGAACAACTGCAGATGAAGCACTTCATTGCTGCACAGGAGCGTGGTGCCAGGCTGATCACCATCGACCCGAGTTTGACGACAACAGCCGCGATGCCGGATCAGTGGATACCGGCTAAAGTGGGCGCCGATGGCCTTTGATCCGCTTCGCTTCAGGCCTATAAACCTTTTATTGGCACTCTTTTTATCGCCTCGATACCCGATTGACGAGACACCTTCCTTCTTTCACGCAAATAGTGCTACATTCTCAACAGAAGCACTGCTTTATTCATGAAGTGTGCATTCTACGCCTGAGGTGAATCAATATGGATCAAACCACTCCAGTGGTTACGTTCAGAAGTTATGGGTTTTTAGGCTTTCTTACATTGCTTAATGTAATGAACTTTGTTGATCGGCAGTTGCTGGCCAGTTTTTCAAACTTTATCGTTCCAGATCTTGGTCTGAGTAATACGCAGTTCGGGCTTCTAACGGGACTGATTTTTCTCACCTTTTATTCTGTCGCTGGGCTTTTTATGGGTACCCTGGCTGATCGGATCCATCGAACCCGTTTTATTGCGGTGGGGCTTGGACTTTGGAGCCTTTTAACCGCCGCTTCTGGTTTGGCAAAAGGATTTTTATCTCTGGCGGCGCCGCGGATGTTGATTGGTGTGGGCGAGTCAATTCTAACGCCAACATCGATGTCGCTGCTTGCGGACCGATTCCCATCCCATCGTCTCGGTTTTGCGTCAGGTTTTTATTATATGGGCGTCCCCATTGGGGTTGGGGTTAGCCTACTCATCGTTGGCTATCTGGGGCCGGCCATTGGTTGGCGTAATTGTTTTTATTTACTGGGTGCCATTGGTCTTGCCCTTGCCGTTGTGATGTACTTTTTGAAAGATCCCAAGCGAACCATTGAGGCCGACAAAGCAGGGCCGGCCATCGTCAGCCCGGGGTTCCTGGAGCTACTAAAAGTGCTGATGGGCGCGCTGAAAGCGTCACCAGCGCTAATGATGACCATCGGCGGCGGGGTCACCTTTCATTTTATTCTGGGTGCCGCCACATTTGACCAATTGTGGTATGTCCAGGAACGAGGTTTTGATAAAGCCGAAATTGCCCAGATTACCGGATGGGTCGGGATCACAGCCGGCATCGCTGGCAATCTCTTCGGCGGGCTGGGGGGCGACTATTTCCTGAAAAAGACCGGGGTGGGTCGCCCGATGTTCTTATTTTTCGTGATGCTTGCTTTAGCGCCCATTAATATTGCCTACCGTCTGGTCGAACCAGATCACTGGGTGTTTTGGTTAGGCGTGGCTGCAGGCTTTTTTCAACTCGGCTGCTTTTATGGACCCACCTTTGCGACCGTTCAAGAACTGGTCCCAGAAAAAATTAGAGCAACCGTGGTGGCCTTTTATATCCTGCTCTTGAATATGGCCGGTGTGGCAATTGGAGTCAGTCTCGCTGGGATCTATATCGATTACCTGATCGACATCAAAAGCCCAGAGCCTTACACCCAGACATTACTTTGGTTTACGGTCATCTCACTGACAGCAATTCCGCTCTTTTTCTTCGCGGGTCGACGCTATGAAGCAGATAAGGCTCGGCTTAATCCCCTTGCGCAGACTAATCTCAAAGGATGAAAGTAAAGCGGGCTGAGTTGGACTGGATCACATCGAAGCGCAACCCTATCGGCACACCCTTTCGGTATTCGATTCATTGGTGGCTGTTCCACCGGTAACCCATGCCATAAACAGTTTCGATACAGTCAAACTTCTGGTCGAGCACTTGGAATTTCCGCCGGATTCGTTTGATATGCGAAGTAATCGTACTTTCATCAACAACCATCCGGGCTTCCTGCATGAGTTGCTCCCGATTCTTCACGTGCCCAACCCGCTTGGCCAGCGCATAGATCATCCAGAACTCTGTCAACGTCAGCTCTACCACCACTTCGTTCCAGCGACAGGTGAGCCGCTGCACATCCATATGGAGAAGACCCTCCGAGATCGTCGTAGTGCTTGAATCTTCATCAGAGGCAAGCGCTTCGATGCGGCGAAACAGTGCTGCCACTCGAGCAACCAGGTGCGGCAAGCTGACATCCTTGGTCAGGTAATCATCTGCGCCCATCCTGAGGCCACTAACGATGTCGATGTCGTCATCCCTGGCACTCAGGAATATGATGGGCAAGGTGCGCGACTTTGTCCTTAGCCACTGACACAAGGCAAAGCCACCATCAACCTCGTCACCAAGCCCGATATCAATGATCGCCAGATCGGGTAGTCTGGACTGGAAGACTTCCTGAGCCTGCATCCGGTTTGCGTAGGCATCCACGCGATAACCCTGCCTGCCGAAAACGTCTATATAGTTTTCCCTCAGCAGGTTGTCGTCTTCAACAATAGCCAGTCGATAGTTCATGAACAATTTTCCTTAACAGCGGTATTAAGTTTGTAACCGCCCTATTACTGACACAATTGATCAGTAGTACAACACAAACAGCTCTCTACGATGCCGCATTTCCAATGCTTAATAAAGCTTACACACACTCCAATGGTGGAACTGTGTTTTTGTTTAATAACCTGAGGAAACAAGATGAAACCAAAATCACTCGCAGTGGCCATGGCATTAGCCGGGCTGACTGTCGCAGGATCCTTCACCCCAGCATTGGCTGATTCATCAAAAGAGCAGACAAAATCCGCGGCTACTGGACTCGTCATCGGTGCTGTGGCCGGAGGTCCGATTGGCGCTTTCACCGGCGCAGTACTTGGCGGCGAAATATTCGGCAGACTGTTTGAACATCGACGGATTAACAATGAGCTAACTATCCATGTCGCGGATCTGACCGGTAAGCTGAATGCGTCCCAAACCAGCCATGCACAAAAAGACCAGGTGATCACCGCCCTTAACCAGGATCTGGACAAAGTATTGTCTATACAGTCATCAACGGCCAAATCACAGCAGCTGCCCGTACAATTTCGAACGGCATCTGATGTACTGGAGCCACAATACGAAGCAGAACTTAAACAGATTGCCCATGTACTTCGCAGGAACCAGGATGCCACCGTCACGCTATCTGGATTCGCAGATCGTCGCGGCGATGACCAATTTAACCAGGCACTGTCTGAGAAACGAGTCCGCAGAGTCAAACGATTCCTGGTCGGCAGTGGCGTGAATTCAACCCAGGTCATTGGCGCAGCTTTTGGGGAAACCAGACCACTGGATTCAACAGAGTCACTAGAGAGCAACTTCTTCGACAGACGCGTGGTCGTTGAGCTCAAACTGGATATAGATAGAAAACTCGCTACCCGATAGCTACGTAAAGGGCCGGCATCACGCTGGCCCTTTCTTCAACTTCCTTGGCTCTCTAATTTGTCATGCCCCTGGAGATAAGCGTTAATACTTAGCGTGGTGTTAGGGAAGTTGGGTGCTAATGAAAATTCAGCTAATTCAACCAGGCAGTCCACTCAGGGATGAATTTAAGAGTGCCTCCTATCTAGCCTCCGTTCTTAGTCGCAAGAAGTTGAAATCTTTTTCCTGGCGCCCGTCTATTGTCGAGGTCAGAAAAATTAACGACCGCAGACGACGGGAAACCTACGGGGGCTGGCAAATCCCCATGACACGTGGTTTAGTGCTGTTTTTAAATTCAATGTCGGAGAGAAAATGATCAGTTCAGGCCCACTGGAAGATAGACTAGCGATTCGGGAATTGGTTGATTCCTACAACGATGCTGTCATGCGAAAAGACGGCGATGCCTGGGCAGAAAATTGGCGCGACGACGCCACCTGGGAACTGCCCGGCGCAGGCCCGATCACAGGTAAGGAGAACTTCTTTCCCATGTGGCAGCAAGCCATGAGCGCTTTTTCATTCGTGGGTTTTTTCGCCTCAGCCGGACCGATGACTATTGATGGCGATACGGCGCACGCGACCTGGTACCAGCAGGAATTCCTGCACCAGACAGATGGCGTGAAACGAAATGTCACTGGCCAATACGAAGACGACTACATCAAAGTTGATGGCCGGTGGTATTTTCAAAAGCGTGTCTACCTTGTGCTAAATGCTGAGGAGATCAGCGGATAGCTTGAAGCCGACTCACGAACCCGGGAAAGTTATTAAGGAATCCCGGCAACTTTTTCATCTGGCTTTTCCGCTCATGGGCGCTCAATTAGCCCAGATGGGAATGGGAGTGGCCGACACCATTATGGCGGGCCGGTATTCATCCGCCGACCTCGCGGGTGTCGCACTTGGTACGAGTATTCTCTGGCCCAGCATGATGCTGGTGTTCGGGGTCGTACAGGCCGTAACACCCACTATCTCGCAACTAAATGGTGCCAGGGCCTATGCCGATATCGGCGCCATTCTCAGACAAGGACTATGGCTCGCTCTGGCAGCAAGCCTGATCGTCATTTCCATCCTTAACAACGTCGAGCCTGTTTATACACTGATGAACGTCGACCCTATTGCGGTCGCAATATCAGTACCCTATTTGCAGATGTGCTCTTTCGGTATGCCTGCACTGCTGTGTTTTTTCTGCCTCAGGTTTCTGGCCGATGGCACAGGCTATACACGCCCGGCCATGTATATCGCCATCACAGCACTCCTACTCAAGATTCCGCTTAACTATGTACTTATCTATGGCAAATTCGGGTTACCTGAAATGGGTGGCGTTGGTTGCGGGGTGGCCCAGGCCATCGTCATGTGGTTTCAGTTAATCCTGGTACTGATTGTGGTTACCCGGAAACGATTCGACTACACAGGCTGGCGTTCTACGTTCTCGTGGCCGGACTGGAAAATCATCAAGTCACTGCTTGTTATCGGCATACCCATCGGTACCACCATGTTTGCGGAAATGGGTCTGTTTTCCTTCACAACCTTGCTGCTGGGTCAATTCGGCGCAGCCGTTGTCGCCTCGCATAATATCGCCATGAATCTTAATGCAATATTTTTTATGCCGCCAATGGCGCTCGGCATGGCAGCAACCATCAGAATAGGATTTCGGGTTGGCGCGAACGAAATAACCGGCGCCAGAACAACCGCATTAATCGCATTTCTTGCCACGGCGTTTGTCGCCATCAGTGGCGCGATCCTTATTTACCTGTTCAAAGAAGTACTGGTCAGCCTTTATACAACTGAACAGGCCATCATGAACCTATCGATAACGTTGTTGCTGTTTGTCGTGTTCTTCCTGTTTTTTGACGCCACCCAGTCTGTCTGTATCGGCGCACTCAGGGGTTATAAAGATACGAAAGTACCTATGTGGCTGGCGATATTTAGCTACTGGGGAATAGGTTTGCCGACACAAATCCTGTTTGGCTTCGGGTACATTGGCGATCCTATGGGGGTCTATGGTTTCTGGCTGGGACTAGCTGGCGGGGTTGGAACAGCCTCCATCCTGTTAGGAGCCCGCCTCTGGTATGTCAGCGGCAACCTTGAGCTGATTAACCGGTTAGCATTCCAGTCAAGCCGGCAGAGCGTCACTATCACTAGCGGCGAAAATCAGTCGTAGGTTCGTATTTCAATCAAGTGACTGTTCGGGTCGTTAAAGTAAACCGTAAGCGCCTCCCCCCTCGCTCCAGATTCATTGCCAGGCCCCGAATTAGTCCCAACACTGTCGAATGTAGGCCCATAGTCGATACCAGATTGCTTCACCCTGGAAAAAATGTCATCGAACTCCTTTCTGGAGACCGCAAACGCATAATGCTCAAACCCCTGCGTGCTCCAGGGCGCAAGCTGGATCTGAAATTTTTCACCGGTGCGTATGACAGTGAACGGCCCGTCCACACCAGCATTCTCAAAGCCCAACACCTCTGTGTAAAAAACGACACTCTTATCGAGTTCATTCACTTTAAGAATAATGTAATCAAGTTCCACCATAGCTATTTACCTGCTTGAGAATATCTCGACCGGCATTATTCGTTCACTGGATTGTAATAAGGTCGGTCACCGCTCACGGTCACCCGCCGCAACAACCTCTGGTGCGGATAGTAATCGCTTGCCGCATAATGCTGCGCGGCTCGATTGTCCCAAAAAGCAATAGAGCCTGGCTGCCACTCGAACCGGCAGACATACTCAGGACGCCCATGTTGTTGTTGCAGAAAGCTGACGATCTCTTTAGATGCTCCTACATCAAGGGTTTCACCCGTTCGGTTGTCATACAGTGATTCATGCCGAAGAAAACCGCCATTAAGGTAAAGTGCTGTCTTGCCCGTCTCCGGGTGAGTACGCAGGATTGGGTGACTGACACCAAAGGAAATCTCTTTTTTTATTCCTTCCGCAAGGTCCTCTGGCAAAGCACCACCCCTGCCCATCAGGAAAATTCGATAGTCGTTGATACCACTGATATGTTGCAGCCGTTCCTGCATTTCTGCCGGTAGTCCCAGGTATGCTGCACAACTATCTGAGAACAGGGTGTCTCCCCCAAAGGGAGGTACCACAACGCACTGCGCGATTGAACCGAGCGATGGTTTCTCCATCCAGGTAACATCTGTGTGCCAGCCATTTTCAGCGCCCGGCCGTTTTTCATCATGGCGGATTTCAAGAATGTAGGGATTGCCACCAGATTCACCAAAAGGAAAGGCATCAAGCTCACCAAAACACCTGCCAAAACTAACCTGCTCATCTTCCGCCAGATTCTGATCACGGAAGAAAACGACTTTTCGTTCCAGTAATGTCTCGCGTATCAATTTTATAGTGGCCGAAGACAATGTTTGTTTCAGGTCAATGTTATGCAGCACTGTTCCTATGGTGAGGCCAAGATGTTCGAACTTTACTCCCTGCCGATCTGCCTGCGCCTGCAAACCGTCGGTCACCGGCTGGTTTCCCATGCGTTCATATTCCCCGTAAACGCCAAAACCTGCCCTGTTGAAAGATGGGAATAAATCATCCACGACTGGCTGGTCGGTTACCTTTGAAGTTGATCGTGCCCGATGAATTTTCGCAGCGTATTCAATCGCAATCTCGTTATAGCGGCGCTGCTCTTTGGTGATTTCTAGCTGTGACATAACATTGAATTCTCTACATTAGTAATAAAACATCGATACCCTACCGGGTCAAACCCGACTTAGCCAAAAGCACCCGATCGCTTCAGGTCGTCCACTTCTGAGTCATTGTAGCCCAGTGACAACGCTACTTCCCTATTGTGTTCACCGAGTCCAGGGGCCGCAAAATTAACGCCACCAGGCTCATTCTGAAACTTGATCGGAATACCAATGTGCTCGTTGCCCTCACCATCTACGATAATCATTTCCCGAAATCGGGTCTGCGGATCATCCATCCCCTGGCGTAAATCGTTGACCGGCGCAAAGGCCGCGTCTACATCATCGAACCACTTCACCCAGTACGACTGGTTCTGACGAACAAACTGTTCCCGGAAAAATTCGCGGACCGGTTCCTGATTCTTACCAGGAGGGGGTTCACACAATGGGATCAGGTCTTCCCTTCCAAATTTTTTCAGGACAGATTCCGCAAAGTGGATTTCTGAAGCGCCCAGAACAACAAATTTCTTGTCCTTCGTTTCATAAATGTTGTACATGGCATAACCACCCCAAATTCTTTCATCTTTAATGACTGGTGGTTTTTTATCCGCGAAAACACTGCCCATTGAATTGGGCAGACAGGCAATCAGCGAATCCATCATGGCAAGGTCAATGTAGTCTCCCTGGCCGGTATCTTTTTTACGAAGCAGTGCCATCAGGACCGCAGACAGGCCAATAGTCGCTGCCAGCATGTCCGCTGCCGGCAGCGCCGGAATTGCCGGTTTACCATCAAAACCCAGGTTCGTGCTTAGCACCCCAGCATAAGCCTCTGTTGCCAGGTCATGTGCTGGTTTCTTTACATAGGGGCCCGTCTGCCCAAAGGCAGAAAGTGAAGCGTAAACAACTCCCGGGTTAACGGCCTTGATCTGTTCATAGCTCATCCCCAGCCTCTCCACTACACCAGGGCGAAACGCCTCGATGACAACATCCGCTGACGCTGCGAGCTTTAGCGCCAGCACCTTACCCTCTGCATTCTTCAGGTCGAGTTGAACGCTTCGCTTGCCCCTGTGGGTGTTTGAAAAATAGACGGACACGCCGTTTCGTGTCTGCCCGATCGAACGATTAGGTTCGCCGGCTCCCCTCGGCTCCAGCTTGACCACATCGGCGCCATGATCCGCCATCATCTGCGTAAGAAGTGGCCCTGGCAGGAACAACGACATGTCCAGGACCCTAATACCTTCTAGTTTCATTTTTAATTCCTTAAGCGAGCTGCATTCGCAGGCAATTTAACTGGTTATACGGGCTCTTTCTGCCCTTTCGGGTGATGCTCTCCTAGATGTGCTCGAAGATCCAAACCAACTTTCAGCGCCATCATTAAGACCAAAAAAAGCAGTCTATTATCCATCGACATAACAAGTAAACTTCCGAAGATAATCGTGAGGTGCATGATAATAATTCTGTGATAAGGCGCATTTATCTGTTCTGACAAACTCGTGGTCTGGTATTCCTTTTCACCCAGAAAGTTAAACAAGAATGAAACCCCGTGACTGATAAATAGTGCAATCAACGCCGGGGATAGTAACAGTAGGTAATCAAGCATGCTGCTCACTGACATCGAAACGTCACTATCGGATATCACCAGTGCATAAATAAAGAACAGGTGACCCGCCATAAAACCGCTGTAATGAATCAGGAAAAAAGGCCCCAAAAACAAAATTTTCCAACGACCAATCACCCACATTCGAGCCAGATTGTAGAAACCTATCACTGCACTTTCCGCCCAGTAGAGCAGCAACACATCCTCGATAGTCCAGGAAAAAAACACAACACCAGCCACAGGAGCCAGGTTAGCCGCAATCAACGCAACCGATGAAACTGAACTAAGTGAGACTCGTGTTTTATGCAAATGCGGCATTCGCTAGGCGCCTGTAGTTGAATTAACCATCACGTTTGCACGAAATTATGGCCCGTAGCTGGACCATGGCAGCTTATATCAGGAACGAACAAGCCTTCCTGGTCTTGCGCCGGTATCTTCGTCGTGACGACGAGTGACGACGCCATCAATCAAGGTGGCAAGGTACCCCCTGGCGCCCTGCATCAACCGTCCGCCACCAGCAGGCAGGTCATTCTGGATTGCCAGTTCACCAAGTCCAAGGTTTTCATAGTCGATAACATTGATATCTGCTCGCATTCCAGGCGCAATCAAACCGCGATCGTGAAAGCCAAACAATTCCGCATTTCGGCGAGTTGCGCGGTGAATAACGTGCGCGAGCGGTAGCGTCTGCCCCCGGGTCCGATCCCGAGTCCAGTAACTCAATTGGTAGGTCGGGCTTACTGCGTCAAAGATTAGCGAAACATGTGCGCCCGCATCTGATAAGCCAGTGACCGTGGCACTATCCAGTTGCATCTCCCTAACCGCATCCAGATTGAATTCTGAATAGTTCGTAAAAAACAGAATGGCCATTCGACCAGGTTCAGCCACAAGGTAATCATACAAAACCGACTCTGGTGAAAGGTTAGACTCAGCAGCCAGTGAGGCAATGCTTTCGTCCTGCCGCGGTTCGTAGGTACTGTCACTGTGCAATGGGAACAGGTTATCGAAGGTCGGTTCGATGTGGGCTATACCAAACTCCATTGAGCCCACCGGCACCCCATCTATTTCGTTAGTTTCCATCAAAATCGCCTGCTTAACTTCAGGCTTCCTGAGTTCAGCGAGAAGTTCACCAAACGGCAGGTCACGTAACTTTCGAAAAGTCGGTTTCAGCATCCACAGGTGGTAAGTTTGCATACCGAACACCAGTCCGGTGGGTCTGCTGCCAACCTGCGGATAGACATTTGCCCCATTCCGGTTAGCATGCTTGACCTGGGCGATCGCTTCGCGCCATTTATCTGCCCAGTCATCGATTTGGAACAGCGTAAAAGTTGCCGGCCTGCCACTTTCGCGGCTGACATTTGCAATCAGGTCTATCTCTTGCTCAAGCGACGCATGTTCCATAAAACCTTCACGGCCAGGACCGAGGGTACTTGAAGGAATAATCTGAAACACACCCTTGCCCGCTCGTTTAAGCGCCTGGGCAATCACCATCACTTCGGTATCATTGGCAAAGGTGCCCGGTACCGGTTCACCTTGAATCGAGCGGTGCCCAAGGATTCTGGACGTTGAAAAACCGACGGCGCCCGCTTTCAGCGCCTCCTCTACGATCCGGCCCATCTCCGCCAGATCACCTTCGGTCGCCGCCTGGTTGGTTCGGCCCCGGTCGCCCATGACATAATTACGGACAGCACCGTGTGGTACCAGTGAGCTGATGTTAACGGCGTATTCACGACCAGACAGAAAGTCTAGATACTCGGGGTAAGTTTCCCATGAACCCCAGGGCATTCCCTCATAGAGCGCAGTTCCCGGAATATCCTCTACACCTTCCATCAGGTCGATCAGGTCTTTTTCAGCACCGGGAGCAACTGGCGCGAATCCAACACCACAATTTCCCATCACAATGGTACCAACACCATGGCTGGCAGAAGGATTCATCTCGTCATCCCAGGTAACCTGGCCATCATAGTGAGTATGGATATCGACCCAGGCGGGCGTAACGATCGCACCCTGCGCATCGATGGTCTGCGCGGCAACACCGACTTCACCAACTTCAACAATCCTTCCGTTTTTTATAGCGATGTCAGCCTGCACCGGCTCGGCGCCGGAACCATCAAAAACCTGGCCACCGGTAATAATCATGTCATGCATATTATTCTCGATAAATTGTATTCTCGCTGTACATTTATGCTGCTAACAGTCGAGTCACATTATCAGAAGCATGCTAGGAAAACCGCAACCTACCCGCATTGAATACCACCGTGACAGAAGACAGCGCCATCGCCAGGCCTGCGAACGCTGGATTGATAAGCAGCCCAAAAAAGGGATATAGCACACCCGCTGCGACAGGAATCAGAAGGATATTGTATCCAAAGGCAGCGACCAGGTTCTGGCGGACGTTGGAGAGCACTTTGCGTGAAAGCCGGATCATCTGCTCGATGCCCTGTAGAGAACCGTTCCTTAGCGTCACATCAGCACTTTCCAGCGCGACATCGGAACCCAACCCCATGGCAAAACCGACATCCGCCGCTGACAATGCAGCGGCGTCGTTAATGCCGTCACCGACCATTGCCACTTTATGCCCAGCTGCCTGAAATGCCTGAATCAACGCCAGTTTCTGCTCAGGGGACACTTCTGCATGAATCTCAGTAATACCGACCTGCTCTGCCACCACTTCTGCAATCGCGCGACGATCTCCCGTGAGCATTACCGGAGTGGCCCCCAGGGCAAGCAAAGATTGCATTGTTTCCCTCGCGCCCTCCCTGACTTTATCGCTAAGCACAAAATGGCCAACGTAAGCTGAGCCCACCGCCAACGCGACTACGGTTCCGATCCGCTCGACCTCTGGCACGCCGGAAATCCGTCGCTGTTTCAGGAAATTCAAACTCCCCAGCACCAGCTCGTCTCCAAGAAATTCTGCTACAACACCACCACCCGGGTATTCAGTGATTGACGACACTTCTGCGGGGGTGATATGACGACCGAGACAGACACTCACTATCGATTTGGCAACGGGGTGGGCTGACTGTTGCTCCAGGCCCATTACGATAGAGAGAGCCTGGGCATTCAACCCATCAATGGTATTCACCTCAGGTTCGCCCATGGTTAGCGTGCCTGTCTTGTCCAGCACGACAATATCCAATGTCGATGCTACCTGCAGAACTTCACTGTTTCTAATCAGCAGACCGTTGGTCGCCGCCCGCCCGATCCCGACCATGATCGACATTGGAACAGCCAGACCGAGCGCACAGGGGCACGCAATAATCAGCACACTCATCGCCGTCACAAACGCGAAGGACAACTGAGGTTCTGGTCCTACTAGCCACCAGGTCATGAACGTCAAACCAGCAACCAGAATAATCACCGGCACAAAAACAGCAGTGATCTGATCGACTAATCGGGCAACCGGTGGCTTGGAGTTTTGCGCCTCATTGACCAGCCGCCTGATGGCCGCAAGCCGAGTCTCCTCACCCACACTGGCCGCTTCAACCAGCAGTGAACCATCGATATTCACAGTACCCGCTGATACCCCGCTCCCCTTTACCAGAGGAATTGCCAGTGATTCACCGGTGAGCAGGGATTCATCTGCAGAGCTCTTGCCGCCAACGACAAAGCCATCAACCGGAAAGTTTTCTCCTGGTCGAATTCTAAGCTGCTGTCCCGGTTCCACATCGGCGACAGGCACCAGATGCTCTTCATCACGATCTATTAGCGTGACGAACCGGGGTGTCAGGTCGAATAGCTTCTGTATCGCGAGGGACGCCCTGGAGCGAGCATTCATCTCCAGCGCTTTACCCAGATTGACGAAGCCAATAACGAACAAGGCTGCCTCAAAAAACTGATGTCGGCTGCCTATTGGTAAGAGTTCAGGGTAAAGAATAACCACCATCGAATAAATCCAGGCAGAACCCGTACCAAGCACAATCAAAGTGTCCATCGTGGTGAAAAGATGTCTGGCGGCACTCAGGGCGCCGCGGAAGAAATGCGCTCCAGCAATCCACATGCAGGCCAGGGTCGCGATACCAATAGCCAACCAGACGATTGTCGCATCGAAAGATGGCAGCAACCCGAACCACATATCGGCCATTAACAGCGAACCACCCGCCAGCGCCAAAGAGGATCGAAATAGCGACCTTCTCAGCAGGTCAACGGCTTCATTTTCCTGCGACTCAATGGAATTTTGGCGTAATAACCTGGCGTCATATCCGGCATCGTTCACTGCACGGATCAACGACGATGCAAGTGTCTCCCCTGTGACTGCAGCTGTTTGACCGGCAAAGTTAACTGAGGCTATTTGCACGCCGGGCACATCCTTAAGGGCAGCCTCCACCGTCCTGACACAGCCAGCGCATGACATGCCGTTGACCGACAGAAGGATGGTTTCCTGAGTATCTGGATTATTCATACCAACACTATAAACGTTGGAGTAGCTTCAGAGTCCAGTCTGTATTTACACCCCTGATGACACAACTCTAATCGTTAGTGAACGGCGTGGCGCATAGGCGTGGCGCATAGATTGTCACCACGCCACGCCACTGAAGTGGTCAGACAGGATCGGCAATTTTAAGCAATTGCTTGCCGAGGTTCTTGCCAGTAAACAAACGATTTAATGTGTCGGGGATGTTTTCAAACCCTTCCTGTAAATCAATCTGGAACTTGAGTTCACCGGACCCTACCCAACCGAGGAGTTCCTCAACTGCGATACCCGCCCGATCCATATAATCGATAACAATGAACCCTTCCATACGAGCGCGCATAATGACGAGGTTCATCAGATTAACGGGCCCAGGAACCGGCTCGGTTGCATTGTAGGCTGAGATACCGCCGCAAAGCACAACCCGCGCTTTCATGTTGATGTGATTGAGTGCTGCCTCAAGAATGTCACCGCCAACATTGTCGAAGAAGACATCAACCTTGTTTGGACAGGTTTCGCCAATCCTCTCATCAACATTTTCATTCTTGTAATCGATGACGTCATCGAACCCTAGCTCATCTTTCAGCCACTGGCATTTTTCAGCCCCGCCCGCGATGCCGACGACTCGACAGCCTTTGATCTTGGCGATCTGGCCAGCAACGGAACCGGTTGCTCCAGCCGCACCGGAAACAAGCACGGTCTCGCCTGCTTTAGGCTCACCCAGGTCGAGTAATCCCCAGTATGCAGTCAACCCGGTAACACCCAGAACGGACATCATCATTTCAGGAGAAATGCCATCAGGCACCTTCGACAAGCCCATCGGACCCTGTCCGGGTGCAGCAACTACAAAATCCTGCCAACCTCCAGTCGTCTGTACCAGATCACCCTTAGCGAAATCCGGGTGATTGGTTTCCAGCACCTGGCCGACGGAACCTGCTCGCATCGGCTCACCTAACTGGACTGGCGGAAGATAACTCTCACGGTCTTCCATCCAGCCACGCTGGGTCGGGTCAAAGGACAGAAACAGGTTTCTGACAAGGACCTCACCTTCGCCCGGCTCCGGTATTGGGTTCTCGGCATATTCAAAGTTTTCCTTACTAACCGCACCGTGTGGGCGTTTCGCGAGTAACCACTGGCGATTTGTATTCATAACTGATCCTGATTCGTTAATTTAGGCGGGCAGTATACCCATGATCCAAAATATTCCACGCTGCGCCATAGAAAACGATTCGTGCATCGGAATACTGAAACAACTCCGGGCGCCTGCCAGGACACAACGAGTTTCTTGCTCGACGGGAGTACTCCTGCCTGGCCCTTCCTATGAAAGGACAGATGGAAGCGACATCCGATCATCTTGCGCCACCTAATATCCGAGAAAAGATAACTGCATATCCCGTTAGGTTTAACAACACAGCTTTGCGAAAAGAAAACCAAACATCATGCAGAAATTTTACAACTAAAACCCTGGCACGAAGTTGCATAGTTGGCCAAGGACACTTTTTTGACAATTTTGGTAACAATCGTTGCTAATTTCACAAATCTTTCGCTAAGGTGAGGCAACATGCCATTAGGACGAGTGCCATTCATCCGTCACCTAGAAGGAGCCTAATATGAAAAAAGCATCAGATCTCTTTATTGAATGTCTCGAAGCTGAAGGATGTGAATATGTTTTCGGTATTCCCGGCGAAGAGAACCTCGATTTCCTCGACAGCCTCAGCCGATCGAAAAAAATAAAGCTGGTACTTACTCGCCACGAGCAAGGCGCAGGTTTTATGGCCTCTGTCTACGGCCGCCTGACCGGCAAAACCGGTGTCTGTGTTTCTACGCTTGGACCTGGCGCGACAAATTTTACCACTGCAGCGGCTTATGCACAGCTGGGTGGCATGCCTATGATGATGATCACCGGTCAGAAGCCCGTAAAGAAATCGAAACAGGGTCGGTTCCAAATTCTCGACGTTGTCGAGATGATGAAGCCAATCACAAAATACGCTATCACGCTGGTTGCCGGCGACAACATTCCCTCGCGTATCCGCGAAGCTTACCGGCTTGCTGAGGAAGAAAAGCCTGGCGCCGTTCATATCGAACTGCCGGAAGATATCGCTGACGAACAAACAGATGCGCGCCCCATCCCAAAATCGGCTGTGCGTCGCCCTGTGCCGGAAGTAAAGTCCATCACCATGGCCCTGGAAAAGCTGCACGCTGCAAAATCTCCAATCATCATTATCGGCGCTGGCGGCAATCGTAAAATGACCTCGAAGATGTTGACCCAGTTTATCGACAAGACAGGAATCCCGTTCGTGACCACTCAGCTTGGTAAAGGCGTGGTTGATGAGCGTCATCCGTTGTTCATGGGTTGCGCCGCCCTATCGGCAGGCGACTATGTTCACCGCGCGATCGAAGCCGCCGACCTGATCCTGAATATCGGCCATGACGTGATCGAAAAACCGCCATTTTTCATGAAGCCGGGCGGGGCCGAAGTAATACACATTTCATACAACACTGCAGAAGTTGACCCTGTCTACTTCCCGCAAATTGAAGTGATTGGTGACATCGGAAACGCGATTTGGGAACTGAATAACGGCGCTAAGAAAGGCTCCGAAGCGGGCTGGGACTTTACCCGCATGACGGCCGTTCGCGAACATCACGACGCCAACATCCTTGAAGGGTCTGATGACGCGCGCTTCCCTTGTTATCCGCAACATGTCGTCAAAAAGGTCCGCGAAGCACTGCCAGACGACGGCATGATCTGCCTCGACAACGGCGTCTATAAAATCTGGTTCGCCCGAAATTATCGCGCCCATCAGCCCAACACCGTGCTGCTGGATAATGCGCTGGCGACAATGGGCGCAGGCCTGCCATCCGCGATGGCGGCGCATATGGTCTATCCGGACCGCAAGGTTCTGGCGATTTGTGGCGATGGAGGGTTCATGATGAACTCGCAAGAACTGGAAACAGCCGTCCGCGAGAAGATGAACATCGCTGTGCTGGTCCTGAACGATAATTCATACGGTATGATCCGCTGGAAACAGGCCAATATGGGCTTTGATGATTGGGGCCTGCAATACGGCAACCCGGATTTCGTCAAGTATGTCGAATCCTATGGCGGTATCGGCCATCGGGTGGAATCGGCCGAGGCGCTGCCCGGGATTCTGAACACCGCGCTTGCCACGCCAGGTGTTCACCTAATCGATTGCCCCGTGGATTATGTCGACAACGACCAGATCCTGAATATCGACATCAAGAAACACTCAGCCTCCATCTAGTCCGCTAATAGCCGCGAGGGGCCTGCGCGCCTCTTGCGATTTCTGACATCTAACACCTCAAGGAGACCAGTCATGTCCACGCTTCAGGCCAAATACCCCTACTATCTGAACAACAAGGCGGTTTACGCCAACGAAGACCTGGAAGTCACCGACAAGTATACCGGTGAAGTCGCCACGCGCTGCGCGCTGGCAGACCCCAGGGCTATCGACGAAGGCATCGCTGGCGCTGTTCGCGCGACGGAACCAATGGCGAAAATGCCATCCTACGAGAAAAAAGCGATCCTGCAGCATTGCGTCACCCGCTTTGGTGAACGATTCGACGAACTGGCTATGGCACTATGCATAGAAGCCGGCAAGCCAATCAACGATGCCGAAGGCGAGGTGACACGCCTGATCGACACGTTCCAGATCGCCGCCGAGGAATCGACCCGTATGCACGGCGAATTGCAGGCGTTGGATATCTCGGCCCGTGCAAAAGGCTATCAGGGTATGTGGAAACGGGTCCCAATCGGCCCTTGCTCTTTCATCTCGCCCTTTAACTTTCCGCTGAATCTTGCCGCGCACAAGATTGCACCGGCACTGGCCGTCGGTTGCCCATTTGTAATGAAGCCCGCGTCCCGAACACCACTCGGCGCCATCATCATGGGCGAAATTCTAGCAGAGACGGATCTGCCGGAAGGCGCATTCTCTATACTCGCCTGTTCGCGGGATGGCGCTGATCTGTTCACCGTCGATGATCGGCTTAAGCTGCTGTCCTTCACCGGCTCGCCCGGTGTTGGTTGGGATTTGAAGGCGCGTTGCGGCAAAAAGAAGGTCGTTCTGGAGCTAGGGGGCAACGCCGCTGTTGTCGTCGATGCGGACACCCAGAATCTGGACGACGCTGTCAATCGCATCATCTTTGGTGCCTTCTACCAGTCGGGCCAATCTTGCATCGGCGTTCAGCGAATCATGATCCACGAAGACATTTATGATGTGATGAAGGAAAAGTTGGTCGCCAAAACGGTAACGCTGGTCAAGGGCGATCCGAAGATCCGCGAGACTTTCATAGGGCCTATGATCTCGGCGAAAGAAGCATCTCGTCTACACGGTTGGATCGAAGCGGCTGCTGCTGCTGGCGGTAAGATCCTTTGTGGCGGCACCGTCAGCGGAGCGATGCTGGATGCGACCTTAATGGAAAATGTTCCGCTGGACCAGGACCTGTGTGTGGAGGAGGCGTTTGGCCCTGCAGCGGTCCTCCAGAAATTCTCCACGTGGAACGACGCTATCTCGATGGTAAATGACAGCAAGTTTGGACTACAGGCTGGCATCTTCACCCGCGACTTCTACAAAGTGCAGCAGGCATGGGACGAAATGGAAGTTGGCGGCGTGGTGGTCGGAGATGTGCCGTCCTACCGTGTAGACAACATGCCTTATGGCGGCGTGAAAGATTCAGGAATAGGCAGAGAGGGAGTTCTCTTTGCGATGGAAGACATGACTGAAATCCGCAACCTGGTCATCCGCACACCACCATCATAATCTGCTGATCTTTTGCACAATTG
>Ga0315319_10000121_pt1 | contig 21137 bp, 18 predicted proteins | sample M1500m3416metaG_FD_203463 | JGI IMG/M metagenome (GOLD analysis project Ga0315319, IMG submission 203463) | Ammonia-oxidizing marine archaeal communities from Monterey Bay, California, United States - M1 500m 3416 | ecosystem: Environmental > Aquatic > Marine > Intertidal zone | place: USA... | reverse complement strand
CAGAATAGGGTCAAAGTTGTAGCAATGGACGCAGGCGTAGCCGAAAAACTCCATCACCTCGATCTGGTCGGATCGAATCCTTCGTGGATTCTCTATCAACAGGTAGTGTTCACCCTCGATGAATTCACCTTGTGGCGCATCGTCTACGGTCATCCAGAATAGATATGCTGCTGCGGCCAGAACGACCCCGGAGAGTGAGGCTGCGGCAATTTTCTGTTGTACCAGCACTCGTGATTGTTTCCTTGCCATAGATTAGGCCTTTTTTGATTAAAGCAAGTATTATAAGGAGCGAATATCTTAAGCAGAAGCGAATTGATGAACGATCTTATTGCAGAATCCCTGGAATTGCTCAGTGAGTCCGAAGCGGATATCTACGGAAGGGTTTACGAGCATTTCTTTCGCATGAACCCGGGCGCAAAAGAGCTGATGACCCACATGGATGAATTGACGCTCGGGCGGATGCTGGAAGAAGTCACTCGCCTGTTAATGGTAGACGATCTTGGGACAGAGTCTGCATACGTGGCGTTTGAGTACAATAATCACAAGACCGCCTATAGCGTTCAGAGCAGGATGTATCGTCAACTGTTCGATGCCTTTGCTATTGCCGTAAAGGAAATTGTGGCTGATGCCTGGCGCCCGGAGTTTGATGAAGCCTGGGTGAGTCGAGGGGCGGAACTTGAGCAGGCGTTTGATTTGGGATGACTGCTAAGCGGCTGGTTCTTCGGGTGCTACCCCTTGACGACAGACTACACAACCGTGTCGATCGAGCATCTTTAGTGACAACACCCCGATGCAGCTGTGGGGGCTTAAGTTTCTGTTTGCGATGTTCCCATCGATTTTCTACCTGAGTGCCTGTGCCATAATCTGGAATTACCCGATCACTGAAGAACGACACGCGGAAATGAGAGCGGAGTTGGAAGAAAAGAATCGCGTAGTGGCGCTTGGCGCAGGGTATTAGTGATACAGACTCTCGTTACCGGGGGATGGCAAATAGCTCTTTACCGTCCCAGTCAATCGACATGACTCTCACCATTTCGTAGAAATCCAGTAATGTTGGGCTGGATTCGTAAATCTCAATCATGTGACCCAATGTCGCCGTCGCGTCGATAAACCCAAATTCAACACCCCCGGTTTTTGTCTTGCATCTGGTCGCAAGAGCTAGTCCTGAGTCGTCAAACTGCCTGACCGCAGTGTCAAAGTCGTCAACAAAAATCGCCGTGTGGTGCAGCCCTTCCTGATCTCTGGTGTACATGTCCCTGAACGGGGTATTCGGGCTTTCGTCTTCCTGACGTACCAGTTCAACCATTACCTTTCCCCACTGACCATAGGCGGATGTATGTACAAAGTCGGTCGCGACGCCGCGATGCTCTGCTGATTCAAGAAGGATGTTCTCACTGAGAATAAAAGGTCCCGCACCAAATTGCCGGTGCATGCGTGCTGCGGCCTCGCGCACATCCGTTACGTGGTAAGCGATCTGGACTACGTCCAAATGAGAAGTATTTGATTGGCTCACGTGTATCCTTCTAGGAGGTCTGTATCTCCTGCTATGAGATCAAATTTCGGTGAACTTGTCTAAGTAACCTGACGGGTTCAGATGCTGGCTCCTGCCAGGAATCGTCGAGTTGGTTTTTGTTCGTTGACCTGTTTAAATTCTTCAAGGTCAAAAAATATCTATCCGATCGATCGCCCGGTAGCGCCTTATTTTCCCGGGAAGGTGCAGGCCAGGCACTCCCGTTATTGGGCCTATTGGATTCTGGTGTTAATTGATCTGCGAAATAAGCGTTCGAAACCGCCGCTGAATGGCGAAAAGACGCAGGGACAGTCGGGTCGAACCCACCGAAACGTCTGTTGCCAACGATGCCCAACAGTGCGTAATTGTGCCCCTCAAAAGTCCCGCACAGGATCTAGCGGCATTCTCACAAAGATGCAGGGAATAGCCTTTCTAGTGTACCCAAAGTCGTGTTGTAAAGGAAAATGTAGTCAGCTACATTAAGCGAAAGTACAACGAGTGCAGCTGAGTCGGATGGGAATCGGTAGTATTTGTTCCCAGCGATATTCTCCTGAAAATGAAGTCAGTAAAAAGGAAATATAATATGTCTAACGTAATGATAGTCGGTGCCACACGTGGTATTGGATTGGAATTGGCGAAACAATACGCCGCAGAAGGAAACACTGTTATTGCGTGCGCTCGGGATAGCGGCGCAGCAGAGCAGTTGGATGCGCTTTCGAGCAGCTCAGATAACATTTCAATTGAGCAACTGGATATTTCTGATCCGGCATCAATTGAAGCGGCCGCTGCGAAGATTGGCGCCGGCGCGATTGATACCTTGATAGTCGTTGCGGGCGCACGTGGCGGCGCTCGTCAATCTCTTGATGATCTGGATATTGAAGAATGGCACAGTTCGCTCAACACCAACACGATTGGTCCTGCGCTGGTGGCGAGAGCATTCAAGCCCAATCTGCTTGCCTCAGGGAAGGGTAATTTCATGATTCTTTCCAGCCAGTTGGGTGCGTCTACCTGGCCAATGGGTGGTATGTATATCTACTCGACCACCAAAGCTGCCGTAGGCAAAGTAGGCAAAATACTGTCGCTCGATTGGGTTCAAGATCCCATAATCGTATCCGTTATGCATCCTGGTTGGGTTCAGACTGATATGGGCGGCCCGCATGCCGAGATTCCCGTCGAGGAAAGTGCCTCAGGTATTCGAAACGTTATTGCTGGTTTGACCAAAGAAGACTCGGGTAACTTTTATAAGTGGAATGGCGATATCCACCCCTGGTAGTCCTTACTCTGTCGTTAAAGTTGAAGAAGACGGTGGCACTGTCGGGTGCTGCCAGTGGAATCAGTACCGATTCTATTGGTTGAACGATATCGCCCGTATATTAGATTCAGGCATCTCAGCCATGCGACAGAATAGACCTGTGTAGATAGGCTAAGAAGCCGTATTCTTTTTCGTAAACTACGATCACCGCACGATATCTTGCTCGGCGAGACTACTCACGCTACTGTTGGACTCTCTGATAATCGGCGACGTCATGTCTGCTCAGTTTGCTACTTTTATATTGCGTTTTCGTTGGGCGGTTATTTTGGCGACCCTGGTCGTTGCCGGCATCAGTTCCTGGGGACTGCAGTTTATTTCCATTTCCACCGAGCCACGGGATAATTTTGGCGCTGACAACCCCCAGCTAGTGGCGTTCGAAAACCTCGAGTCTAATTTCTCGCGAGTAGAGAACATATTTTTTGCCATCGCTCCTGATGATGGCAAGGTCTTTACCCCTCGCGTGCTGAATATCATCGAGGCACTGACCGAAGAAGCGTGGCGCACCGCTTACGTCAACCGGGTCGACTCCTTGACTAACTACCAACACACCTATGCACTAGAAGACGACCTTATCGTTGAGAATCTGGTGGAATTTCCGGACCAGCTCTCGCTAGCACAGTTAGAGGAAAAACGCGTCATTGCCATCTCTGAGCCTTTGGTCGTGAATCGTTTGATCTCAGCTGATGGACAGGTGGCAGGAATGAACCTGGATTTTGGTTTTGGCGATGCCGATGGTGATCATCAAGAAGAAGCAAGTGCGTGGGCCTTGACGAAAAAAGCTGAAATCATGGCTGCTCACCCGGACATCAAGGTTTACGTCACTGGGACGGTAATGATATCCGCAGCATTCTCGAGCACTGCGACCAAGGACATGTCTACTCAAACGCCGCTGATGTACCTGTTTGTGCTGGTGCTAATTGGTTTGTTGCTTCGGTCTTATGCGGGTCTATTTGGGGTGTTTGTGGTTACGCTGCTCAGTATTACATCCGCGATGGGAGTCTTCGGTTGGGCGGGCCAAGAGATTTCAGCCATGTCGTCGAGCACGCCGGTGATTATCCTTACCGTGGTGGTGGCACATAGCATACACCTGCTAGTCAGCTATTATCAGAGCATTCGCGAAGGACGGCAAAAATATGAGTCCATGCATGAAGCCCTGGACCTTAATTTACAGCCTATTATTCTGACCAGCATTAGCACGGGTATTGGTTTTCTCAGTCTTAATTTCCTTGCTGATGTTCCCCCCATTCAAGACGTTGGTAACATGGTGGCTGTTGGCGTTGCCTTCGGACTTATCTATTCGGTGACATTTTTACCCGCACTGGTTTATGTTCTGCCTAATCGGGTGATGCCGAGCAAGTCGATTGCAGTGACAACCATGAACCGGTTTGCAGACTGGGTCATTAAACGGCGTCATCAGTTACTAATAGTCAGCAGTTTGATCGCCATTGGCCTTCTATCCCTGGCGCCGATGAATGTCATCAGTGATAAGTTCTCGGAGTATTTCAAGGATGATTACTATTTTAGAATCGACACAGACTTTTTGGACAAGAACCTGGGGGGCCTTTACCTGATCGAATACTCCCTGGACTCTGGCGTTGAACAGGGCATTTCCAATCCAGATTACCTGAATCGCATTGAAAATTTTGCCAACTGGTATCGGCAACAGCCTGAAGTGAAACATGTCAGCACCTACACCGACATCGTTAAGCGGCTGAATAAAAATCTGCATGGTGATGATGAAGCTTTTTATACGCTACCTGGTAGTCAGGAATTGGCAGCTCAATACTTATTATTGTATGAGTTGTCTCTGCCGTTTGGGCTTGACCTTACTAATCAGCTAAATTTTGATAAATCGTCCTCTCGCATGCGCGTGTCATTCGCCGCTATGGGCACGCCGGAGTTCATTGATGTTCAAGAGCGTGCCAAACAGTGGCTACAGGCTAATGCCCCGGAGTTTGTCCAGGAAGGGTCCAGTTTGTCGCTGATGTTCACCCACATTGGCATTAGGGTTATGATGGGCAGTATTAAAGGCGCGCTGATAGCCCTGGTGCTGATCAGTATGATCCTGGTGATCTCCCTAAAATCACTGCGCATTGGCCTGATTTCTATTGTGCCTAACATATTGCCAGGCATGGTAGGTTTTGGCGTTTGGTATTTGCTGAGGGGCGAGGTGGGTATGTCCACATCGATGGTGCTCGGCATCACGATGGGTATCGTGGTAGATGATACGGTACACTTTCTGAGTAAATATATTCGTGCACGACGAGACCGCGGTTTGTCGGTGGAAGATGGTGTCCGATACGCCTTCAGCACGGTGGGTGTTGCCTTGTGGGTAACTACTATTGTGTTGGTGGGCGGATTCTTGATTCTTGGCACTTCAGACCTCGCCAATAATGGCGACATGGGTCTACTGGTTGCTATCGTTATCTCTATCGCACTGATATTTGATTTTATTTTGTTGCCGCCCCTGTTGATGTTGCTTGACCGAAAAGACTGGATAGAAGAGAAAAATACTGTGGGAAGAACAGCATAGTGCCGTCGTTACCAGCCTGGCTTTTCGCTGCTGACTAGTTTGCCAATTGATTATTTGGAGTAGTATTAATGATGAAACGACGGTGGGCCCGACATTTTTTCTGTGTACTTGGACTGGTGTTAGCCGGTACAGCAATAGCTGACTCGGCCGAAGAGAAAGGGCTTGCGATTGCCGTTGAAGCAGATCTAAGAGATCAAGGCTGGATCGATAGTCAGGTTCAAATGGAAATGGTGTTACGTAACGCCAAGGGTAACGAAAGCAAGCGGCGGGTACGCCTGAAAACACTGGAAGTCAGTGACGATGGCGACAAGAGCCTGACGATTTTTGACACACCGGCGGACATCAAGGGTACAGGTTTACTCAGTTTTTCTCACAAGCAAGGTGACGATGATCAATGGTTATACTTACCGGCGCTAAAGCGGGTCAAGCGCATCGCCTCGCGGAATAAGTCTGGTCCTTTTGTCGGTAGTGAGTTCGCCTTCGAGGACCTCTCTAGCCAGGAAGTCGAAAAGTATACTTATCGTTGGTTACGGGATGAGACATTTGAAGGTCAGGCAACATTCGTGATCGAACGTCGGCCCGTTGACAAAAATTCCGGTTATACCAGGCAAGAGGTGTGGGTTGACCAGGCACATTATCGTTTGTTGAAGGTTGACTACTATGATCGTAAACAAAGTTTGCTTAAGACCCTTCGCTCTGTCGGTTATACGCAGTATATGAACAAGTACTGGCGCCCGGCGAAGATGGTAATGCTCAATCATCAGAATGGCAAAAGTACCGACTTACTCTGGAATGAGTATCGGTTTAGTACGGGGCTCACAGAAAAAGACTTCACTCGCAACAGCCTGCAACGCGCCCGCTAATACATGCGGGGCTTGGTTTCTTTGCGATTGGCTGCGGTCTGTGTGGCGTGTTATGTAACATTTAACGCGACTAACCTGGCCGCTGCCACCTATTGGTCTATTGGCAGCTATAGCGATCAGCGCAATGCACTGAACGAAGCTGCCAGAATTCAACCCGAACTTAGCTCAGCAGTTATCATCCAATCCCCGGGTTCTGGCAACACCAACTACCGACTACTGATCGCCGCCGATGACCTTTCAGTGAAGCCGTCACTGGAAAGGCTTGGTATAAAGGGGGTTTGGTCGGTGACGTTCAATGGCGACCTGGCCAAAGAACAAGTGCTCCGCACAACCAACGATATAGCGAGGAGTACTGAAACTCAGGCTGATACCACGGTAAAACCAAACATCAATGGTTCCACCTCCTGGGGTGTTGCGGGCAGCTTCGACGACCAGGAAAATGCTGTGCAACTTGAGGCGCAGTTAGCTGATCATTTCGAGCAGGTTAGCGTCAAAGAATTCCTCATCGACGGGCGTACGCTTTATCGGGTCCTCGTCGGGCCGATGAATGATCCAACCAGCGCACGCAAAATGCAGTTAAGCGAAGTTGACCTCTCGGCGCTTTGGATATTACGTGCTGAGGTTCAGTCCACAGCGCTAACGCCCGTTCACATAGCACCCAACGGACCCAATATGGCACCTGACGGGCGAAATATAGCGCTGCCAACCATTGGTGACACCACGGGTGCTGGCACCCGTGCTCTTCCGGCTAACAGCCGGGTACTTCCAACGAGCGGCATAAAGAACGACGAGTACAATCTAGCCAGGCTTGGTGTAAAGGACCCACCACTTATAACGGAGAATAAATCCAACGGGCGTTGGTCTTCTGAAGTTGGTTTTGAGTCTCGTGTATTCCGCGACCCTGGGCTCTTGAACCTTGAACGTCATCATGCCGCCATGAGCTTTCAGGCTGAGTATTATCAGACCTGGAACAACGGTGATGATATTTTTGCCTTTGTTCCCTTCGCCCGAATCGATGCACAGGATAACGAGCGGACGCACTTCGATATACGTGAGTTAACCTGGGTCCATGTAGCAGATAATTTTGAACTGCGCAGTGGTATACGAAAGGTGTTCTGGGGGGTGACCGAATCGCAACATCTGGTCGACATCATCAATCAAACGGATACTGTGGAAAATCCGGATGGTGAAGAAAAGCTAGGTCAGCCGATGATTAACCTGTCTTTGCTCCGTGACTGGGGCGTGTTTGACCTTTATTGGCTGATCGGGTTTCGTGAACGAAAATTCTCTGGCCCGGAAGGTCGACCGGCTTATCCCTTCGAAATATCAACAGACCACTCAGAGTATGAGTCAAGCGCAGAAGCGCGGCGTAGTGACTTTGCTGTCCGTTGGGTGCAGAGCATTGGCGAATTGGAGCTCGGCATTTCTCACTTCTCTGGTACCAGTCGTGAGCCGAGGCTGGTACCCCAATTCATCTTACAGAATAACTTACCAGTGTCTGTGATTCTGATACCTTATTATGATGTCATCGAGCAAACCGGACTAGACGCGCAATTTTTTTTGGGTGACTGGGCGTTCAAGTTAGAAGCAATTAGCAGAAGCGGCCAGGGTAATCGCTTTGCGGCAGCCACGGTCGGTTTCGAGAAAACATTCGTTGGTTTCGCCGGCGGCAGAGGCGATCTGGGCGTGATCGCAGAGTACCTGTTTGATGAGCGTGGCGCCGAAGGCCCGGCGATAGGGCAAGATGATATTGCCTTAGGATTACGCTACGCATTTAATGATGCCGCAAATACTACCGCTCTGCTGGTTGGGCTGATTGACCGGGCTTCCCATGAATACATCACAACCTTTGAAGCCAGCAGCCGTCTGGGCGAACGTCTAAAACTTACTGTGGAAGCCTCGGTTATCAACAATACACGGAATATCCCTATGGGTTTTCCAGGGCTTGTTGAGGTGCAAGCTGACCCTAATGCTGACCTGGCATTCTTGCAGGATGAAGATTTTATTAAGTTTGAGTTGATCTGGTACCTATAGCCTGGGTTTTTTTGGCCAGCAGATTGACACATCTTGATCAGGTCAGTTATTGGAGTGTCGCAAAACAGGTCAGCTATTTGGGCTCAGATGGGTGGTTGTTCAACTAGAACCCACGCAACCAGATCGCAGCCAGGCTGTCAGAAGGACGGGTTAACTTGTCAGTGCCGAATCGTTAACGACTATGCTATTTGTTCAGTCGGTCGATGCAACGTAACACTTCGGCTTGATAGGCCTTGCCACGTTCATTAAGGATGTCGGCGACGTTTAAGGACGTTGGTACGTAGCCGAAACCGATTCTATGTGCCGGATGCCACTGAAAAATGGAACCCCCAAGGCCCATCCATCCGTAAAAGCCCTCGCGGCCTGCGTTAAATGCCTCATCAAGTTTGCTGCTATTGGCATCACAGGGCGTGAAATGAGCTATCCCGCCCTGGGTAAAAGTCGTACGGCCCATGCCCATAGTGGCTTTGACAGGCTCACTGTGCAGTGCGGTCCATCCTGCTTCGTTTAAAAATTCCTGATTCCTGAATTTACCGCCAGAGGACATCATGGCGGCAATTTTTGCCAGGCTTCGGGCATTCGAATGCGTGTTCGCCGATGGCGTCTCACCCATGGCCAGAGCGGGCTCGTTGAAGAATCGGATGCCCTGCATACCTAAAAAAGGCGCAGGAGTACCCCTGGTTGTGCGATCGAGGATCATGGGTACTAATCGAATGAATTTAGCGGCCAATTGGAAGAAGTTTAATTCCATGCGTCGCCCTAAAAATTTGGGTCTCAGGCTGTCCCAAAACATGAATTTGAAACCTAGTGGAATAACAAGTGCGCGGCGATTCAATTCGTCTTGTTTGACACCAACGATCGCGTCAACTCCCAGCGGTGTGCCGATATTCTCACGCAGGTACTCGCCAATAGTGCGACCAGCAGGCTCGACGCGACGGAACACTTCGTTGACGATCCAGCCTCTGGTAATGGCATGATATTCCCGTCTGCTGCCACCGTTAGGGCGATATTTTTGAGCGTGTTCTTCGATGATTTTGCCCACTTTGTTTTGTTTGATATTTTCGGTCAGCAAATCTTGAGTATCTAAACTGCTGTCGAAGGCCGCCAGTCCGGCCTCATGACGCATCAGTTCCGCAACGGTTAAATCCTGTTTGCCTTGATGGCCAAATTCAGGCCAGTAGTCTGTAATTTTGTTTGGGTAATTCAGTAGGCCCTGACCAACAAGTGACGCCATGGCGATGGTCTCAAGGCTTTTGCCGCTACTAAAGACATTGATCAGCGAATCTGGCGAGAAACTATCGTCTTGTGATGCCCATAGGTCGACGACTTTTTCATCTTTGTGATAAACACACAACTGGGTACTTTTTTCCTCCAGTGTCTGCATATTTCGTTCATACAGGTCTCTAACTGATTCGAAGCCAGGCGCAACGGTACCCTGGATTAAATAATGTTCGTTAGCTTTGTTGTTCACCTCTTCTTTCCCCAGGATGATGGCCAGTGGCAGGTAATTTGATTGAAACAGGTTGTAACGCCTTTATCGTCAACAGGCAAGGAAAGAAGTAGTACAGTACAACCCAAGGGTCTGGTTCATTGCGCTGAGCCTAACTTTCATACGGTTTTTTTGAAAACTCGAGTAGTGGATCTGGAAGCTTTATTACCCCGTTGCTGAGTAACATGAGGGTTTTCCTGTACATTGCGAGCAAAACAAGGAAATTAGGAAGCCGGTTTGCTAAAGGCTGCTACCACCAACTACATTTGTGTAACGTTCGGTTGCTGTCGTTTATTTTGGCGGCATAAGTCTGTGTTGCCGGCGAGGAGTTTGAAATTTCCAAGCGGATGCGCGCCAGGGCAATAAACCGGTGCGGGGTCTGCTTTTTTTTCAGGAGCCTAATTGGAAGGTTTTAACTACATGCGCACTACTACCGCCGTCGCTGCAATTGGCACCGTCGCAGTCCTTGTGTTTGCACTCTTGCCGGTGATCTCCGGCGTACTGGCGTCGAGGTTTGTCCTCGACGATATGCAGACCGGCTTTGCCGCAACAGCCTACTTTGTTGCATACGCTGTGATCACGTCGACATCGGGATTGTGGATCCGAAGGTTCAACTGGAGGAAAGTGCTGAAACTGGGTTTTGCAGCGATGATTGTTGGACTTGTTTCCTGCATCTTTGCTGAATCCTTCTCTGCGGCACAGATTAGTTTGGCACTTGTGGGTGTGGGTGCAGGTTTACTGTTCCCGGTCAGCTTCACCATTGCGTCTGAAATGCGCAACACTGATCGAGTGTTCGCGATCAAGTTAACGGCAGAACAACTTGTGCCGGCAGCTATGTTGTTTCTGTTGACGAGTTCTTTCCTGCTTGTCGATGTTTATGCGGATCTTTTCCTGATTATTTTATTAGGCGTGATCGTTGGTTCGTTGTCGATACAACTCGTCCCTGACAATATGAGGCAACAGGAAGATGAGGTGCGGGATCATGGAAGTAAATGGGGTAATGTCCGGTGGGGGCTATTGGCACTTGTTGGTCTGTTGATCAACTTTGCTGGTTTCGCGGGCGTCTGGGCATTTCTTGAACGTATCGCGAGTAGTAGCAGCCTTGATCCTTCATTCACTGAGCGTTGGATTGCCATTGGTCTTGTGACTTCAGGGGTCGGTCCATTGTGTGTCGCTTTTGTTGGTGAGCGCCTGGATCGGCGCGTCGCGATTGCTGCTGCTTCAACTGTGACGGTGCTTTGCCTATTGCTTTTAAACGGAGAAACCACAGAGTTAAAATATGCAGCAGCACTTTTTCTACTGCCACTCGCGTTCTATTTTTCCATCAGCTATATGTTGGCGATCGTTGCTGAGGTGGACTATAACGGTAAAGTTTCCAGCTTGATGTCATTTGTGCTTGCCGTTGGAGCGATAAGTGGCCCCCCATTGTTTGGTTATCTCAAATCGATAGACGGTCCGGCTTTGAGTGCGATGAGCGTTCTCCTTTTAGTCGGGGCTGGGTTGATGATTGCCGTTCAGACATCAATACAATCTTCCCGGAAAATCAAGGTAGTTTAGATCGTTGTTCGGATTTTAGGTGAGCAGTTTTATCGGATCGCTCATATCGTGATAGCCAAGATAGCCGCCGCCAACCTCCGATGCATCATAAAGTGCGTAACCCAGTAGTTCTTGTGCCCGTCGAGGTAAGATCCTGACTACTTCGATGGGAATATTGGTGTAGCTGTTTTCAACAGGCCGTAGCCAGCCGCAGCAGATACCCGTTGAAAGTGCACGTCTGTGTTTGGTGGACTTGTTGGCACCTCCAGCATGCAAGGTATCCCCTCGAAAAAAAAGCGCGGAACCTGCGGGAAGATCGCAAGTGACGATCTCGCGCTTGGTGGGCACTCGATCATGCTCCCAACGATGGCTTCCTGGCACAACAAGCGTTGCTCCCATTGCTGGTGTAATGTCGACCAGGGCCGCAATAGTATTAATCATGAGTGGATTTGTAGCATTCGCAAAGTTCCATGCGTCATCATCGCGATGCATGGGCTGGGCGGATTCGCCTGGCCCGATATCGATAACTTCGCCATTGTTTAGGATGATAGAAGGTCCAACGGGGGCAAGTACTGATTCCGCGAAGCCCACAATCCGGTCATCAATCATGATGTCGACAAAAGTTGGGGTTTTGGCTGCAAGACCCTGTACGCGTCGTGTTTTCTTGCCAAGGAAATAATCTGAGGCAGCGGAGCCCGAGTTAGTTCCTTCATGTTGAGCGAGCCAAGGTTCAAGTTCTGCATTGAACTGCAGGAGCAAATCAGCGCTCAGCCAACCGTCGACGATTACCCCCCCGTATTTTTCGTTCACCTGTATTATATCGTTAGCAGTACAATCCGAAGGTAGTCTTTGAAGTTCTAGTGAATTCATTCGTTGTTCTCCGAACGGGCTAATTCCCGTATCACTGTGCGAGCGCCTCGAAATCCGAACGTATCGACGCTTCGCTCAAACCATATTGACCGGCGATATTCTCGAAAAATGGCTGCCAATGATTAGTAAGCACCTCGATGGTCTGATTGTTTTCTGCGAGGTTGTTATAAGCCGTCTCACCGGGGATTCGAATTCTATGACCCGGTCGAGTTTTTGATTGCCGGAGGGTACTAACAAAGTCGTCTGATTTGGCTTTTACTGCATCTATTGGACCAAACACCCCAGGGTTGATGCAGAGATAATAACTTCCACCTACCGTTGTGGTGGCTTCAGCTTTGCCGTCTAAAGCTGCCAGGAATTCGTCAGTGTCGGATATCCGGTTTACTGGTATGCCTATGGGGTTTGCGATGGCAGTCATACCTTCGTTCCAGAGGTTGAGAGCGTAGGTGCGAGGGGTTTCTATTTGCCCACCGCAAGAATACCCCCAGACGCGACCGTATCCTTCGAACGGTAACGCATAAGGTTCTGCGTTATCGCTCAATTCTCCTGATTCGGGATCAATCAGCCATTTACCATTCATTGGTTTATTGTGTAGAACCGCCTCGGAAATGTCTGCGTCATAAAACTCGGCAAATTTGAGCGATGCCCAGATTGGTGGCTCCGATCCGGACGGCACGATGGCGTCAAAGGGCGGGCAAGAAAGATAGTTCTCCATACCACCAAATGGGGCTGCGAGTGGCGGTGTATTATTGGAGGCCATCGCCATCATGTCTTGCTCGTAGGCTTTGTAGACGTAGGATGCAAAACTACCGGCATCATTGTGATTACCGCCGTAGGCGATGGCGATGCCGCTGGTTCGGGCTTTCTCTATAGCGATATCAGCCATTACGTTGAGTGCATAGTAACCGGACGAACCGTGGCCATCGACGACTGCCCAGGCGGGTCCCTCGCTGATGACTTCAGGAGTGGCGGACATGTCGAGCACTCCAAGCTTAAGGGCAAGGTCGATAACCTCGTAAACGCCCAAACCCTGATTGAGTTTGCCTTGTATGTGGGCAAAAGAAATAGCGTCGGCAACGTACCTGGCATGATCGGCGGATCCGCCCGCGGCAAGTACGACACGTTCCAATGCGTATTTTAGAAATGCAAGGCTCTCAATGCGGGTTTCGTTGGACAATGTTTTTCCCTTTTCGGCAGTCTATCTGCTGTTATAACGTTTCCTTTTCTCGGGCGCTACCTTATTGCCCAGAGGTCGATGTTCCCGCATACGGGTAGTTAGCCAGCCTAGTTCAACAAATTTCCTGGTATTTTCCAAGGTTAACAGGGGAAATCCAGGGTATGCGGAATGGAACCTACAGAAAAACGACTGCTACGAACTACCTGCTGAATGGTTTTGCTGATGCCCGCGTCCTCGTCATTCGTGACTTGGTTAAACGATGCCATGAAGGCGTCCGCATCGCCGCCAGGAATCCCCAGCAGATGAATCAGTTTCTTGGCGGCCAGTCGCTATTGATAACGGCGACAATCTACCGGGCTTGATAGCAACGCCTATTTTCCCGGGTCAGTAAGCGTCCGGTTTGTTTTGGAATTGTCGATGAATTTCAATTAAGCCCGGTGTTAATACCACCGCATACAGCAGTGCGGAGACTGCGACCCAGGTAATAGGTAGAAATACCAGCGCTAGTACCCAGGCGCCTAAAAACACATAAGCCCGCCGTATTGCCTGGGATGGCGTCACCGAAGCTTTGCCCCCGTCTCGAAGCAAAGGAAAAGCCCTGGGACGCAAGAACCAACCATGTGCTGTCATGATCACCAGGAACTTGAACCAGGATAGATCGCTAGCGCCCATGACCGGCTCTCGGTCGAGTTCAGCATCTTGTCTGAATTTTTCCTGTCCCGATGCCCCGGCGCCAGATGAAAGGGCATCTTGCATGAGATCCCATGTATAGCTGGCATCAGGTCTTCCGCCCGCACCACTCATGTTGCTGAATTTGGGCACACACCGCCACCGATATAGCACCTGGCCCGAGTTGTGTATCGCGATAACGGCTGGTTGATAGTACCCATTGGGATGGTTGGCCCAGTCTCGCTCACGCAGATGACCGGCATCTTCATTGTAAAATATATCGAGCCAACCTCTGGCTTTGAGGTCCTTGCGAACTTCATGGTGAGGATCGCCGACAACAGGAATACTGATGTCCCAGGCTTTCTCTGCCTCGCTCGCTAGCGAGTGAGGTTCACTGGTAAGGCCGTATACTTCGCCACCGGCTCTACGGATTTCGTCTACGACACTCGCTTCTTCGTAGCTTCGTAACTCGAAGCGACATGGCGGTCACCAAAGTCCCCGATAAAATAGAAGCAATACGAATTCGTGTGTTTCTAAAACACGGTCCAACCAGGTACGACGAATACCTGCGGGTGGGTCGAGTAATGGCGGGATTTCTCGTTCTGCCATCTCGACAAAACTACACTGAAAGCCATCTTTCGCGGGTTCGATCAGAACCTGTTCCCGCCTACATATCTCTCCGTCGCAAAGGACGAGCCCAAGCTGAATACGCTGGCCACGCTTAGCGGCTACAGCTTGTTCGTAATCCACAAGGCCAGTGACCTCAAAGGTCTGCGTTCGTTGGCTGTTTATCCAATCGACGGCCGCGTTGATCTGCGGCGCCAACTGACTGGGAATTTCTTCTAAGACTTGCACTATTTAACCCTCCATTCCTAACAACAAACATAACAACAGACATAACAACAGACATAACCCAAAAGATCCTCGATCACATCGAAACGCAGTTTGTGCAGCAGACACCTGGGGAAAAATAATATATGGTCACGCCTCACAGTCAACATCTCAAGTAGACGCGACAGTATTACTGGCGCGCGAAATCCTAAGGAGTATGTAATGGGTAGAATGCCTGCGCTCAGCCTGGCGGCCGTTCCGGGACGCCGCAAGGCGACAATTTCATTAGCGACGGAAATTGAAAAGAAAGGTTTCAGCGGAATCTATGGGCCAAGCCTTGGCGATTCAATGGCGCTTTGTGAAGCTCTCGCATTTGCCACAAACGAAATCGTTTTTGGTACGAGCATCATGCCAATTTATTTTCGGCAGGTGCCAGACTATGCAAGCACGGCATCATTCATACACGAAGTCTCGAACGGTCGGTTCCGCTTTGGGATTGGTGTCAGTCATGCGCCAGCGTTGAAGGCAAGGGGATTAAATGCGGGTAAACCGCTTACTGATACCCGTAACTTTGTAAAAGAATTACGCAACGTTCCAAGAACAGGCGAGCTGCCACCAATTGTACTGGCGACGCTGCGGAAAAAAATGATTGCGCTGTCCGAGGAGATCGCCGAGGGCATGGTTTTCGCCAATGGTGCTCGTTCACATATGCAGGAATCATTAAAGGCGGTCTCGGACGAAGTGAGAAGCAGCGACGATTTCTTTATTGGTGACATGATTCCAACGTGTATCTCTGATGACATTGAAGCCGCTAAAGCAGTTAATCGAAAGACGCTGTCATCATATGCAATGCTGCCTAACTACAGGAACTACTGGAAGGAGGCCGGGTACCAGGAAGAAATGGAAGGTATTGAAAAAGCCATCAACGATGGTGAGAGAGACAAGATTCCATATTTCCTGACTGACAAGTGGCTCGCCGACACAACTCTTTTTGGTTCAGCGACTCAGGTTCGCGACGGCGTAGAAGCCTGGTTCGATGCCGGTATCAAAACTCCAATCCTTGTGCCGTCTTCCGCCAATGGTGGCCAGATGGTCGCCTTTGAAGAGATGTTTGCGATCTATTAGCCACATTTTTTAGGTGACATTCTAGTGGGCACAGGTAGGTAACAGAGGCGGGGACTTCCTTCTCCGCGTGCGGCACGGGTGTTGTCGATTCGAGCGTGTTGTTTCAGGCGTGTTGTTTCAGGAAAGCTGAAATCAGTTCCAGGCAGCGCGCGAACTGATCATGGTGTAGCCAGTGTCCTGCGTCCGGGATGGTTTCGATAGTGTGGTTGGAAAAGTAAGCGTGGCTGCCGTCATGGCCTATGCGATGTTCAAACCCTTCAGTGGCGTTGATCAGAAGAACAGGGCAGGTGACCAGTGTCCAGATTTGGATCATGTCCTCGTAACTGAAGTTTGAGATCATACCGGTGTGGGTGTAGTTGTCGAACTTCCAACTGTAGGTGCCGTCTTCATTTTTGTTGCTGCCGTGAATCGTCAGGTGTCGTGCTCGCTCAGTACTAAGGTGGGGGTTGGATTCCTGCATACGGGCAAAGGCTGCCGCCAGTGATTCGTATCGGCGAGGTGTCCTTCCAGCTTGCTCCCGTGTCGCATCAAACCAATCCCGGATTCTTTTTTGCGCTGGCATATTGGCAATCTCTTGCCACCAGAATCCGCCAACTCCCTCTATTGATACCAGACTTGCCACTCGTTCCGGGAACAGTCCCGCATAAAGACTGGCGACTGTTCCCCCCAGGGAGTGGCCAACCAGGTGCACTGAATCCAATTCCTGTTGTTCAACCAGTTGGGCAATATCGTAGACATAGTCGAGGTTGTTGTAACTGCTTCCTTTTGACCAGTCGGAGTCGCCGTGACCCCGGAGGTCAGGTGCCAGGATATGATAGTCGTCGCAAAGCGCTTCACTGGTCCAATCCCAATTATGGCAATGGTCCTGCATCCCGTGGATCAGGAGGACTGGCCTAGAAGTTTCATTTCCCCAATCAAGAAAGTGTAGCTTCAGTCCATGGGAAAAATAACTGTGCGAGGTCGGTCTCGCCTTTCCGAATGCTGTGTTCATGAAGTATTTGCTTTTACTTAGAAGTAGACTTCGCGTTGAACGATCTTGTCGTAAAAGTCGCTATCAAGTTTGCTGTAAGTTGTTTCCCCTGGACGCATGACAAACATGTGATCAGATACCTTGTCGAAGTGAAATGCCTGGTCTCTCAGATCATTTTTCTGAAGTTTGTGGGTTGTTGTCGTCGGTAGTTCGGCCAGTAATCTAATGAAGATGGGTCTCGCGTAACTGGGCAGGTTTTCCTTAATGTGTTCAGAGAGGCTCTCGAGGTTGATGTTTTGAGTGTTAATTTGCTCTTTCAGAACAATCGCGGCCATGCCCGCTCTGCCGTCAGTGCCTGGTATTTCAACGCCGTAAACATTCGTGAAGATAATGTCTTCATGCTGATTGATAATTTCACCAACCTCATTGGTAGAAACATTTTCGCTCTTCCAGCGGAAGGTATCACCGACGCGGTCAACAAACTGATAGTGTCTTTGTCCAAAAGCGAACCCGACATCAACAACTTTCATCAGGTCACCGGTATTGAAGTAGGAATCTCCCTCTATGAAAACGTTCTTTGCCACCTTTTGAGAAGACGCGTCTTTATTTGTATAGCCTTCGAATTCTGACTTCCCGGTGATCTCAATTAGAAGCAGGCCGGGTTCCCCGATTGGCTGTTCAATACAATAACTATTTTCGTCCTTCACGATCTTGTCGTTGGCAATATCGTAGCTGACAATTTTTGCCGGTGCGGTACCTAACCCAACTGTGCAGTTTTTGTTAAATACGTTCGCGAACCCTCCGTTTCCTTCGCTTGCGCCGTAAAATTCTCCGATTCTTTCGATGTCAAACCGCTTCTTAAAGTCGTGCCAGATGTCAGGCCGCAGGCCATTACCGACAATTGTACGTACGGGGTTTTCTTTATCTTTAAGTGTCTCAGGATGACTCATCAGGTATCGAACGAACTCACCTATGTAGACGAAGGATGTGCATTCATACTTGCGAATATCATCCCAAAATGCGCTAACGGATAACCTGCGTCGCACTACTGTAGAAGCGCCAACTGTAAATGCAGCGGTGAGCCCAATCATCAGGCCGGTGCCATGATACAAGGGCAAACAGTTGTACATGCGGTCAGATTGTTTGATTCGAAGCAGTGCGGTCGCCGACATCCTTGCGGCGGGAAGCATTCTTCTGTGGGATACGCGTGCAGCTTTGGGTAAACCGGTTGTGCCTGAAGTGAAAATATAAAATGCTGTATTTGCTATTTCGACCTGGCGTGATTCTGGAGGATTGTCGCCAGATGAATTCGTGTCACTGCTATCAAGCTCAGTTGCCCAGTTTGGGGCGGGATCTGTTCCCGTATCCCTCACGTACAGGTAATCTTTTCCGTCTTCGAGTGTGAGTTCAGTTCGCACTTCATTGAGGGGTTCCGTAAGTTCTTCGCCGAATATAATTTTCTTTGACTCAGTCAGGCTGATGCAATGAACCAGCTGTTGTCGCGTCAGGTTGGTATTGATCAGCCCTGCGATTGCTCCAAGCTTGCCTGTTGCGATTGCCTGAACAACAAATTCGATGCGGTTCTGCATGAAGAGCGATACGCAGTCTCCTTTACTAATTCCGGCTGACTTCAATGTGTTCGCAATCCGGTTCGCACGTTCATTCAACTCTTTCCAGGTGACGACTTCTGCTTCACATATCAGTGCAATTGCGTTTGGAATTCTTGCTGCATTGTCTTCAACGAGTAGTGAGAAGGAGGCAACCTGGTCGGGGGGCGGGGGTTTGGTCGTTGCGGCTAACAACAGGACCTTAAGGTCGCCAAGAAAGCTCGTGATTGCGCCCATCGTTGTTGTCCCCTATAGGAATGTTTAGCGTATGTTCAAGGCTGTAAATGATAACGGTTGCGACAAAGACGGCACAAGTGGCGCCAACAATATATTAGCCAACAATATATTAAAGGTTATTAACATTTTAATTGAGGGGTGTAGATTTAAGGAAAAGGAATGTAGGAAATATCCCATTGTTTCGTACGAATATTGTATATATCGGGGTCAGTTGTCGACTTTTCTACATCACTGAAGTTGTTGGCGCCTGATATCCTGTTGCCTTTCACCGATTAAGGCAATGAGTTATTCACATTGGGTGGGGTCAGATCAAAAACCAGCCTAATTGTTATATGGGAAATCTGAGACGAAATTGGTATTCTGTAACTCTTTGTTTTTTATAAGTTTCTTTAAATATGGTTAAAAAACAACCAACAGGTAACAATGGATGAGAGTCGCTGATTTCTAGGTGCAAAAGTGACTTATCACCAGAGTTATCCACAGAAAATGTGGAAAACTTCATAGCGCTATCGGGTGACATTGTGCGCACCAATATGGTGCGTCGGTGCCTGTGATACATTCTCTTCCGTTGATTGAGAGTCAACGACCCACCACTCAGAATTAACGACCCGCGGAGGGGTGACATGAGTATAGATTTAGGGGGTGTTCAGGTTAATGGGCACTTCGATGAGCGTTTTGCTGGTACGGTGGAGCAGTTTGCTCGGAATTTCAGGAATGGAGACGATATCGGCGCGAGTTTCGCCCTGTCGAAAGACGGTGAATTTCTGGTAGATATCTGGGCTGGCCATCTAGATGAAGACAAGCAGCGGCCATGGAAGGAGGATACAATTGTTAACGTCTATTCTTCGACCAAGACGGTATCTTTCCTCTGTGCGCTAGTGCTTGCCGACCGCGGGCTACTCGATTTTGATGAGCCTGTCGCCACTTACTGGCCTGAATTTGCCCAGGGCGGTAAGGACAAAGTGCTCGTGTGGCATGTCATGAATCACGCCTCGGGCCTCTCGGGGCTCGATGTCCCTGTGACGTCTGAAGATATGTACGATTTGGAAAAGATGACTAGCCTGCTGGCAGCCCAGGAACCCTGGTGGGAGCCAGGTAGTGCGACCGGTTACCACGCACTAACCCAGGGATACCTGATTGGCGAGGTTGTACGCCGGATCACAGGCTTAACACTGGGTAAATTTATGCGTGAAGAACTGGCCGGCCCCCTGGGTGCGGATTTCTTCATAGGCGTCCCGGAATCGGAATTTGATAGAATTGGGCATCTTTTTGTGCCACCAGGCACGAACGAAAATAACCTCGCGGTCAACGATGACCCGAATTCGATTGCCTATCGAACGTTTTCTAATCCTGCGCCCGTAGCGGAAGACTCCTGGACCCCGGGGTGGAAGAAAGCAGAAATACCGGCGGCGAACGGACATGGTAATGCACGTTCCCTGGTCCGTTTGCAGACGCCACTCGCCTGCGGTGGGTCTGCCTTTGGTATTGACCTGATCTCTGAAAAGACGGCGAGATCAGTCATGCAGCCAAGAATCGATGGGCATGACCTTTGCCTGAATATACCGCTAACATTTGGACTTGGGTTTGGCCTTAACCGTGGTCCCATTCCGATGTCACCGAATGAGAATGCCTGTTTCTGGGGTGGCTGGGGGGGATCCAGTGTGCTGGTAGACCAGGATGCACGGGTCGCCATGTCCTTCGTGATGAACAAGATGTTCCCGGGCCTTCTCGGAGACACCCGCTCATTCCTGATTAGGCAGAAAGCCTATGAGGATCTAGGTCGTTGATCGAGTTCATCGTTCGAGCGCGCTCTGCTCCGGTAGCTGCTGATCGTTTTCTTGAGGCTATCGGGACAGGGGTCGGTGTGGAGTATCTGGCAGATATCGTTCGACACGCTATTTTTGTGAGCCAGGGTCACCGGAAGGATACAAAAGCCACGCTGGTGCTCGAAAAAAGTCAATTTTACTCGAGAGTCGTGGAACTTGATGGGTCTATCCTTGGTTCCCTGCCGGACTTGCATGAACGGGCGCTGCTTCAGGTGATAAGCGACGCGCTCAGAGCTGCAGCTAGTCTGGAGAAAAACGAATCTGTTCGTGACGGTCGAGGTATCAAAGTGACGGCCATGAGCTTTGAACAGCTGGTTAAGTCCCGTGCAGAGGAACAGGTAGTCTACGTTCTGGATACCAGTGGGCAAGACATCAGGAGTGAGCAGTTTCCTGAAGATGTTGTGTTTGTAATGACTGACCATACACCAATGCCAAAGAATACCTACAAGTCCATGGCAAGACAGGGTGTCCGCAAGCTCTCTCTGGGTCCGCTGATGCTGCACGCAGCGCAATGCGTGACGATTATTCATAATGAACTGGACCGACAG
>Ga0315319_10000119_pt1 | contig 21142 bp, 15 predicted proteins | sample M1500m3416metaG_FD_203463 | JGI IMG/M metagenome (GOLD analysis project Ga0315319, IMG submission 203463) | Ammonia-oxidizing marine archaeal communities from Monterey Bay, California, United States - M1 500m 3416 | ecosystem: Environmental > Aquatic > Marine > Intertidal zone | place: USA... | reverse complement strand
ATAGTATATTTTTCAATCAAGGTCATGTCTGCTGCGCGGGCTCGCGATTATATGTTCAAGAGAGTGTCTCTAAAGAAATAATATCTAAATTAAAAAGTCGTATGGAAAACCTGATTTTAGGTGACCCTTTAGATAAGAATACAGATATTGGGGCAATTAATTCGAAAACACAGTTGGAAAAGATTCAAATGTATCTTGATATTGGTAAAGATGAAGGTAGTACAATATATCAGTCAACTTGTACTATACCAAAAAAGGGTTATTGGTGTGCACCGACACTTTTTACCGATATGAGTCAATCGCATCGCTTAGCCCAGGAGGAAATATTCGGTCCTGTTTTGGCGATTCAAACCTTTCGTACAATTGATGAGGTAATTGCTAAAGCCAATAATACACCATTTGGACTATCTGGCGGCGTATGGACAGATAAAGGATCGAAGATTTTTAAAATATCGAAAGATATTCGTGCTGGTGTAATTTGGGCCAACACATTCAATAAGTTTGATCCAACTTCTCCATTTGGAGGTTATAAAGAAAGCGGGATGGGCCGTGAAGGCGGATTGGAAGGATTATTACCATATGTTAAACTTTATTAACAATCCTGGATAATGGTGCAATCATTAAAAATTAATAAGACCTATAAACTTTATATTGATGGCAAGTTTCCGCGTACCGAATCTGGCCGTTATATTAAATGGATTGATCCGAAAAAAAATATGACCATTAATTTCTGCCGCGGTTCCAGAAAAGATTTTAGAAATGCAGTTGTGGCTGCACGAGGTGCTTTCAAAGCTTGGTCTGATCGTTCAGCATATAATCGTGGACAAATATTTTATCGTATAGCAGAAATGTTGGAAAGCAGGAAGGAACAATTCAAATCAGAGCTGATTTTACAGGGCTTTACTAAGAAACAATCAGAGAAAGAAGTAGCCCTTAGTATAAATCGTTTAGTTTATTATGCTGGTTGGGCAGATAAATATCAACAACTTTTCAGTAGAGTAAATCCTGTTTCCTCACCATATTATAATTTTTCGTCCCCAGAACCAACTGGTGTTGTTTCAGTAATTGCACCTGACGATTCATGTTTGCTAGGCTTCCTATCAGTAATTGTGCCTGCTGTTGTGGGTGGCAACACAGTGGTAATCCTAGCTTCTGAATCATACCCATTGTGTGGAATAACGTTTGCAGAAGTGTTACACTCCTCTGATGTCCCTGGTGGCGTGATAAATATTATGAGTGGCCGACGTAGTGAGTTAATTGAACAGTTTTCTTCCCATATGGATGTAAACGCAATTATTTATTGTGGGGTCGATTCTGGTCATGCAAGTATGATTGAAAAAAATACTGCCTTAAATGTTAAGAGAGCAGTTAATTATGCGGATCAGAATTGGATAAATCCAGATTCGGAAGGACCATATCATATAATGAAAAGTCAGGAGATAAAAACTACCTGGCATCCTATCGGCTACTGATCGATCTTATTATTTAAATTTCACAATGATTAATCATATAGTAAAAGGATCAGAATTAAGCCTAGAAATAGAATCATTGGCCTTTGGCGGAAAAGGTGTGGCTAGAAAGGATAATTTTGTCGTTTTTGTAAATAATACTTTACCCGGACAAAAAGTACGTGTATTGGTATATAAAAAGCATAGAGGTTATGCAGAAGCTAGACCATTGGAGATCTTAAGAGATTCGCCACATGTAGTTGATTCACTATGCAAGCATTTTCCCGTTTGTGGCGGTTGCAGCACACAAAACCTAGATTATAAAGAACAGGTAAATCAGAAAAAAAAACAGGTTGAAGATCTTTATATAAGGCAAGCTGGCATAGATGACTTTATAGTGAATAAAGTTATAGCTGCTGATAAACAATATAATTACCGTAATAAAATGGAGTTTTCATTTAGTAATCGTCGTTGGATAATTGAAGGAGAAAAAGAAGTTTCTGAATCTAATTTTGCGCTCGGATTACATATTCCTCGCCGTTATGATAAAATTTTAGATATTAATGAATGTCATATTCAAGAAAGTTTATGTAATAACATATTGAATTTGGTGCGGACTGAAGCGTTAAATAATAATCTGAAGCCATATGATAATAAAACAAACAACGGCTACTTGCGCCATTTAGTACTTCGCTTTGGTTACAATACTGGCGAGTTAATGGTAAATCTGGTTACCAGCTATGAAAATACGAAACTATTGGAACCAATTATAAAAGCCCTTTTAAATCAATTCCCTGATATCACTTCAATCGTGAATAATATAAATACTAGAAGAGCAGATGTAGCTTACGGTGAATCAGAAATAATCTTACATGGGGCACCCACTATCCGTGAAAAATTAGATGACATCACTTTTGAAATTTCGGCGAACTCCTTTTTTCAGACTAACACTGAACAGGCAGAAAAATTATTTCAGGTCGTGCAGGATAATGCTGGTTTAACTGGAAAGGAAATAGTCTTTGATTTGTTTTGTGGCACAGGGTCTATTGGTCTATTCTTAGCGCGTTTTGCAAAAAAAATATATGGATTTGACGTAATTAAAAGTGCAATTGAAGATGCAACAAGAAACGCAGTAGTCAATGGAATTGAGAATACAAAATTTCAAAAAGTAAATCTAGAAACATATTTTAAAAAAGGACGAAATCTAGATAATTATCCAATTCCAGATTTATTGATACTTGATCCACCAAGGTCCGGCATTCATAAAAATTTGGTCAAATCATTACCTAAGTTTGGTTCTCGACGTATAGTTTATGTATCATGTAACCCTACGACTCAAGCGCGGGATATAATTCAATTAATTCACTGGGGCTGGAATTTAAAATCAATGAGTTTGGTGGATATGTTCCCGCATACTCCCCATATTGAGACCGTTGCATTATTGACAAAGTAATTAAAGATGAATCGAACCTTTATATATTATTTTTTCTTGGCTTAAATTTTTATCTATGAGTCGTTGGTTTAGACACCTGATACGAAACAGTTTTTTCCAGGTAGGCGCTGGTTTATTAATAGTCATGGTGCTTGGTGGATTAATAGTTATGTACTTGGAGACTGGACCTATCACCGAAAAAGAAACACCTTTTTGGTGGGCGATAGTAACCATGACAACAGTGGGTTATGGAGATTTTTACCCGGCAACCCCAGAAGGTAGGTTTTTCGCAGTAATTATCATGTTTGCGGGTATATCACTAGTTTCCCTATTAACTGCAACGATCTCATCCATTTACGTAGCAAAAAGAATTCGGGAGGATAAAGGTTTGGAAAAAATAAACATAAGTGATCACATCATTCTTTGTGGCTGGAATAAAAATGCAGAATCAATTATTGATTCATTAAGGAATTTATCTGATCAAAAAACACTTGAACTAGTTCTTATAAATGAAATACACGAAGATGTAGTTAATCATTTAAAAAATAAGTATAAAAATGTAGATCTTCATTTTGTTGCTGGAGATTTTACCAGCGAGGAGATTTTAAAAAAGGCCAGTATAGAAAATGCTAAAACGGTAATAATTATTCCTAATCTTGATGACGAAAATATTGGTTCTCCGGATGAAAAGACAATTTTTGCGACTCTTACCGTAAAAAGTTTGGTTTCTAGTATCCGGGTAGTTGCATATCTCATGCAACGTGAAAATCTAACTCACCTAAGACGTGCGAATGTTGATGAAGTAGTCCTTAGTGACGATTTTGGTGCCTATATGCTGGCTTCTCATGTTATGGATCCAGGTATCCCCCAAACCACTAAAACATTACTTGACGCAAGCTCAGACGCCAGGTTGAAACGCGTTGATATCCCCAACCAATTTATTGGTAGAACATTTGATGACTTATTTAGCTATTTTCGGTCGACCAGCGCCTGGATTCTAGTAGGCCTTTTTTCGGAAGAGGAAAATTTTGGAATTGGAGAAGTTCTATCTGCAGATACTTCAGCCCTAGATGCATTTATTGAGCGAAAGTTAAATGAAGGGGGAATATCCTTGCAGGAAGAGAGCAAAGTCACAACAATTATCAACCCAAAAAGCAGTTTCAAAATCGAAGCAGGCCAGCGTGCCATCGTAATTCCTTGAGGTAGTTATGGATATTAATGTATTAAAGCAATTTCAGATATTTAATAAACTGGATGAGAATGAAGTAAAAAAGTTTCAGAAAAAAATGAAAAATATAAATGTGCCGGAGGGTCAGAATTTTATTGTAGAAGGGGATATTGGTGACTCTATTTACCTGTTGTTGGAAGGACAGGTAAGAATAAACCAGGCATTGACCCTTTCAATGCACAAGGGTGGTCTTGATAATCGTGAAAAAGCGATTATTAACCTTTCAGCAAATATGAAGCCACTTTTTGGTGAGATGTCTCTTTTTGACAAAGATGACCGACGTAATGCCAGTGTAAAAGCAATTACAGAATGTGAATTGGCCCAACTTATGTCTGATGACCTGTTGGCTATCTGTGATGAATTTCCAGATATAGGCTACAAGGTTATGAAGAATTTGGCTAAGATTCTTTGCAAGAGATTGGTTGAGACTAATCAGAATGTATTAAAGTTAACCACAGCATTTAGTCTCGTATTAGAAAGATAAATAATAAAATTTTACTGGATGATTACGGCGAATGGCCCAACCCCAGTTAGAAAAAGTTTATGATCCAAATCGGGTCGAAGATAAATGGTATCAACACTGGTTAGACCAGAATTATTTTCACGTTGAACCAAATCCTCAAAAAAAACCTTACACAGTAGTAATACCGCCACCTAACATTACAGGCATGCTTACGATGGGGCATGTATTAAATAATACTATCCAGGACATACTTATTAGGAAAGCAAGAATGCAAGGAAAACAAGCTTGCTGGATTCCTGGTACGGATCATGCTTCGATTGCGACGGAAACAAAAGTAGTTGATATGCTAATGGATCAAGGAATAAAAAAAGATTCTCTATCGCGAGAACAGTTTTTAGACCATGCCTGGAAATGGAAGGAAAAATATGGCGGCCTGATTATAAAGCAATTAAAAAAACTAGGTTGTTCTTGTGATTGGGAACGAGAGAAGTTTACCATGGATGATGGGTATACCCGTGCTGTATTAGAAGCTTTTGTTAAACTCTATGAAAAAGGGCTTATCTACAAAGGGCATAGACTTGTCAATTGGTGCCCTGTTTCGAAATCAGCTATAAGCGATGAAGAAGTAACTCACCAGGAGGTCACTGGAAACTTATGGTATTTTCGCTATCCGATAACAAATTCTGGTGAATTTTTAGTTGTAGCTACGACACGTCCAGAAACAATGTTAGGTGATACTGCTGTAGCAATTCACCCAAATGATAAGCGCTATAAGCATTTGGTTGGGGAAACTGTATTACTGCCATTGGCCAATAGGGAAATACCAATTATTGCTGATGAGTTTGTAGATCAAGAATTTGGAACCGGTTGCGTAAAAGTAACTCCGTCCCATGATCCAAATGATTTTGCTATGGGCGAGCGCCATAATCTAGCGTTCATCAATATTATGAATGCTGATGCTTCCTTAAACTCTAACGTACCGGAAAAATATAGGGACATGAATCGGGAGAATGCGCGTAAAGCAGTGATCAAGGATATTGAGGCTGCAGGATTGTTAGAAAAAACAGAGGAATATATTCATAAGGTTGGTTTTTCAGAGCGTGGTAATGTTCCCATAGAATATTATATGTCTGACCAATGGTTTTTGAAAATGACAGAATTATCCAAACCAGCATTGGATGCGGTAAATAAAGGCCTGATAAACTTCCATCCCAAGCATTGGGTAAAGACCTATAATCACTGGATGGAAAATATAAAGGATTGGTGTATCAGTAGACAATTATGGTGGGGACATCGCATACCTGTGTGGTATCACAATGAAAATCCAAAAAAGATTCATGTTTCATTAAATGGACCTGAAGACAAAAATAATTGGACTCAAGATGAGGATGTCTTGGATACTTGGGCTTCATCTTGGCTGTGGCCCTTTGCAGTACATCAATGGCCGGAAAAAGATCATGACTTAGATTATTTCTATCCAACCGCATCATTGGTAACAGGTCCAGACATCATATTCTTTTGGGTAGCACGGATGATAATATCCGGGTACGAATTCATGGATAGTGTGCCTTTTAAAGATGTGTATTTCACTAGTATTCTCCGCGATAAAAACGGTAAAAAATTTAGTAAGTCATTAGGGAATTCTCCGGATCCATTTGACTTATTTGAAAAGTATGGCACTGATGCTGTACGTTTTGGCACTATGCTTATGGCCCCACAAGGGTTGGATGTATTATTCTCATCCAAGCGGCTTGAAGTAGGCCGAAACTTCATAAATAAATTATGGAATGCTTCTAGATTTGTAATGATGAACGTAGATGATCAATTACCTGAGCTGGATTTTTCTGTAAAAGATCTAAATCTACCTGAACTTTGGATCTTAAATCGCTTACAACTTACAATAGAACGTGTAGATAAAAATTTGAGCCATTTTCAATTTAACGAAGCAGCGAAAGCAATTTATGAATTTACGTGGAGTGATTATTGTGATTGGTATATTGAAATTGCAAAAACACATTTTAGTAATGATGATCAAACCAGTACCGATGCGGCAAGAGCGGTAACTGTGCATGTTTTGCGTAATATTATTTTACTGCTACACCCCTATGCTCCATTTGTGACAGAGGAGATATGGTCCCAAATCAAAAAAGGAAATGATGTTGATGCTATTATATCCTCTTGGCCAATAGTTGATGAGCGTTGGGTTGATGAAACAGTTGAGTCAAAAATGGAATTATTAAAAGGAGTAATTTCATCTGTAAGAACAATTCGTGCGCAAATGAATGTTCCTCCAAATAAATATGCGGATATGATTGTTCATTGTAAACCTAAACAAAAATCAATCTTAAATTCATATAGCAAAATCATTTGTTCATTAGCAAAGATAGATAAGATCATAGCATCTGAAGGTGGTAAAAAGCCGCTAAATTCGGCAACTTCTGTAGTTGATGGAATGGAAATATTTATACCTTTAGAAGGACTTATTGATTTTGATTTGGAACGGAAGCGAGTGCAAAAACGTATTGATGAAATTGAATCTCATTTGGAAGTTTTAAGTCAGAAATTAAATAATAAAGAATTTCTCAATCGGGCTCCTGAGAACGTTGTAAAACGGGAAAAAGAAAAAAGCGAAGAAATGTCAGAAGAATTAAAAAAAATGTTGTCTAATCTTGCAATGATCCAATGAAAATTTCTCTGATTTCAATTCTAATCATCTCACTTGCTCTTGGTCAGTCTGAAAATGCAACCATGACAATTTATAAAAATGGTTATGCATTAGTTAAACAACCTCTTGAATGGACTATTAGAAAAAGTCCTGGAGAAGTAGAATATTCTGTACTTCCTGAAGGGATAAAGGAAAGTAGTCCTTATCTTAATCTTCAAAGTGGGCAAGTCATTAATCAAAAATTAGACGGCAATTTGTTCTCGGAAAGTATTTTACTCGAGGAATCCCTTGGTGAAGTTGTGACTATTACGACTATTGATGATGAAGATGAAAATGGTACGTTAATTGCCATTTCCCAAGACGGCTACACTATTCAGACTCGTCGTGATGTGGTTTTTTTAAAAAAAGAACAGATAAAAAAAATTACGTTGCGCAAAGTTGTAGAGAATCCACAATTTCGACCTTTGCTACGGTGGGAAATCAGTTCGAATGATTATCATGTAACTGGAGATCTAGTTTACATGGCTAGAGGTTTCGACTGGAATGCAGTGTATCGGATGGTGGTGCCGGATTATGGCCCTGCAACGCTTATTACAGAAGCATTTATATCTAATTACAGCAGTATCAATTTCAATGATTTAAAACTCAAACTTGTTGAGGGATCAGTTGGTAAACAAATAAAGCCACAGTTCAGAGATAATAGAAAATTATCTTCATCTGTTATGGCAGCTAAACCTAGTATGCAGTTAGCAAATGAATCCAGCCTAGGTGACTACCACATTTACGATTTTCCTGATCGATTTGATCTTGGGAAAAATGAGCATATTACTGTTCGACTTTATGCGCCCAAATTAATTGATTATTCAAAAACTTATGTGTTCAAGAACGCCGAGCGGAGCCAGAAAGAAGAACCATTGGAAATTGAATACCAAGTGAAAAATACCATAGATAATAACCTTAACATACCCCTTCCACAGGGCCGAATCGAATTATATCAATCTACAAAAGATGGATTGGAATTTACTGGTGAAGACCAAGTTAAACAGACACCAAAGGGTGAAACCGCAACCATTACAGCAGGTCGATCTTTTGATGTTATAGGCAAGCGCAAAGTTTTGGATTTTGAGCGACAACGGAAAAATGAAGAAGCATCTATTGAAGTAATAATTACGAATACAAGAGATGAGGAAATAACTGTAAGGTTAGAAGAACAGATTCGTGGTGATTGGGTCATAAAAGAAGCATCTGATAATTATATAAAAAGAGACGCCTCAACCATTAATTTTCCATTTTCCTTAAATGGAGGTCAGACAAAGTCGATAACCTATACCTATCGAAAGGAATGGAATTGATTCTTTGTGTCAGAATTTAATTCTGATTTAAATACTCCTATACAGTACATTAAAGGGGTTGGCCCCAAAAGAGCAGAAGCTTTAAATAAAGCCTCTATTCAAACTGTAAATGATCTGTTACATTATTATCCGCGCCGCTATTTGGATCGTTCAACAGTAAAATCAATAAAAGATATTCAAATAAATGATGAGGTAACTATTATCGGAAACGTGGAAGTTTGCGGAGAAAGAAAAACTCGCAAGGGGAAATTATTTCAGGCGCTGCTTTCTGATGGAACGGGAATAACCACTTTAATATGGTTTAACGGTGTTCAATATATTAGTAATTCAATTAATAAAGGTGATCGCTTAGCCGTACATGGAAAAATTGAGTTTTACAAGGGGTTACAAATCGTCCACCCAGATTATGATAAACTTGACTCAGATGCTGATCCTGTAAATACTGGTGCAATCATCGCTTTGTATCCTCTTTCTGCTGAACTTAAAAAAGCCAAGATGGAACACCGTAGTTTTAGGCGAATAATTAACAGTATAGATTCATATTTTGTATCTGCAACTGATTATTTAAATGAAGGTATAACAAAAGATGTAGGATTAATTACGTTGCGAAGAGCGCTCAAAGGTATTCATTTTCCTAAATCAAATAGTTCCTTAGTAGCCTCCGTTAAAAGGCTAAAGTTTGATGAGCATTTTTTTCTACAATTATTGATGTTTTTACGCAAATCATCTTTTGAGAAAATCGGTACAAAATCTCTCACTAAGTCTGGCCCACAATTAGATATCATCATTGATGAATTAGAATTTGAATTAACTGCCGCTCAAAAAAAGGTCATCAAGGAAATAAAGAATGATATGGCTAAGCATAATCCAATGAACCGCCTTCTTCAAGGCGATGTTGGATCAGGAAAAACAATCGTTGCCATAATTGCTGCTGTAACTGCTGTTACCAATGGTGTTCAGGTGGCAATAATGGCACCCACAGAAATATTAGCGCAACAGCATTATAAATCATTTACAAAACAATTAAATAAAGTACATATAAATTGTGCTTTGTTAGTTGGTAAACAAAAACCCGCTGACAGAAAAAAGATATTATCAGCAATTGAAAATGGAATGATCAATGTAGTAGTCGGAACACATGCATTGATCCAAAAAGATGTTAAGTTTAATAACTTAAGTTTTGTAGTTGTAGATGAACAACACCGCTTCGGTGTAGTTCAACGCGGAAATTTACTTGAGAAAGGTTTGCATCCCCATTTACTGGCCATGACTGCAACACCTATTCCAAGAACTATGGCCATTACTTATCATGGTGATATGGATTTATCTATTATTGATGAAATGCCAAAAAATCGTCTAGCTGTCACTACTAAAGTGGTTGATAAAAATCGTATGGTAAAGGTATATAAGTTTATCATTAATGAGATAGCTGCAGGTCGGCAATGTATGGTTGTGTATCCTTTGGTTGAAGAGACTGAAAAATCTGATCTTGCGGCGGCCACTGAGGGGTTTGAATATTTGGAAAAACAATTTAGCGGTTTAAATATAGGACTTATCCACGGCCGCATAAAAAAAGATGATAAAGATGGAATCATGGAGAACTTTGCAAAAAATGAAATTAATATTTTGGTTGCTACTACAGTAATTGAGGTTGGGATTGATGTTCCTAATGCATCTGTAATGCTTATTGAACATGCAGAACGTTTTGGACTGACACAGCTCCATCAACTTCGCGGGCGGGTTGGTCGAGGAAGTAACAAGAGTTATTGTATCTTAGTTGAAAGGAATGTTACCCCTATGTCCCGTAGACGACTGACTATTATGGAAAATACCAATGATGGATTTATCATTGCTGATGAAGATTTGAAAATGCGTGGTCCTGGAAAATATTTTAGCACTGAACAAAGTGGTTTCTTCAGGCATAAAATCGCAGATATAGTTAACGATGGACCCATTATTAGAAAGGCACGTGAAGCTGCAAAGAAAATCGTAAAAAAGGATCCATTATTGAAAAAACATTTTTTAATGAAAGAGAGATTATTAAAAGAATATGCTCAATATTTAGATACAGTGAATATTACCTGATGAACAAACAGACTCATTGTCCTCTTTGTAAAAATGAACTGATAAAAATTTTTTCAACTAAAGATTATTTGATAAGTGGAGAAAAATTTGATATAGTTGAATGTTTAACGTGCACACTGCGAATCACTAGTCCCTTCCCCAGCGAAGATACAATTGGCGATTACTATAATTCCAAAGACTATATATCTCACTCTGACGAATCAAAAGGATTATTTGACTTAATTTATAAATTTGTGCGTTTACACATGTTAGATAAAAAGAGAAAATTGATAGAAAAGTCTTCAGATAATAGAAATGGGAAATTACTTGATATTGGATGTGGTGCAGGTCATTTCTTAAATGCAATGAAGAAAACGGGTTGGAATGTTCAAGGTGTCGATGTTTCAGAGAAAGCAAGGGAATTAGTCAGTAATAGTTTTAATCTAGATGTAAAAAGTCCACTTGATTGGTTGAACTCTGACGAAAAATATGATGTTATAACATGTTGGCATAGTCTAGAACATATTCATGAGCCATGGATTTATCTCGATAAGATTCGGACACACTTAAATCCAGATGGTGTATTAGTTGTGGCATTACCTAATTATAATTCAACTGATGCGAAAAGATATGGGTCTAGTTGGGCCGCCTATGATACGCCTCGGCATCTGTACCACTTTACAATAGAATCCATGGAAAAGATCGCTTCTTTGTGCGGCTTTTCGATACAATCAATGCATAGAATGAACTTTGATTCATTTTATGTATCTATATTAAGCGCCAAGCATATGGGGAAATCATTTTTTTCAGGTATATTAAATGGATTTATTTCTTGGTTGTCAGCAAAGTTTAACAGGAAAAAGTGCAGTTCGTTAATTTATATAATGAAATAGAATCAATCATTCATCTTTTGCGCTAATAACTATAAATTCGCTGACTTTATAAGTGCGAAACTTCATTCAAATTATTTCGTTAGTTTAACAACATTATGAGTCTAGAAAGCAAATTAACAGAACAACAATTGTTTGATCAACTCATCTCTTCTCTAGTACATAGTGCTTGGGTTTATCTTGGTAAGGTAAAAAACCCTATGAATGACAAGCTGGAAAAAAATATTGATCAGGCTTCAGTCCAAATTGATATGCTAGATATGCTTTTCAAGCGTATGACTGGTAATTTGTCTGAAGAGGAAGAACAATATTTGAGTCATATCATTCGTGAATTAAAAATGAATTTTGTTGAAGAAAAAAATAACCCAGAAAAATCCAATGATTCTCAATCTGTTGAGAAAGAATCAAAGGATGAAAGTGATTTAGAATCTGAAACAAATAATACAAATGGTAAGGCGGAAGATAAAATAATGGATAAAACAGAGGTTAAAAAAGATTGAATCATCCTGATCATATTCGTCTAAATAAAGCTTTTGCAGCACTCGTGTTGGCCGTTTCATTCATTGTATATTATTTGACTATGGCACCAACAGTTTCCTATTGGGATTGCGGTGAGTTCATTGCCACTTCCTATATTTTAGGCGTACCCCATCCACCAGGTAGTCCTCTGTACTTAATCCTGGGTAGAATATTTTCCATGTTGCCGACTAATCCGGATATAGCTTTTAGAGTCAATATTATATCACCTATTGTTAGTGCTTTAGCTTGCATGTTATTGTATTTGATCATTGTCAAAATAATTTTGCACTGGCGTGGTAAGATCAGGGAAAACAATGATATTATTATTGCCTTCGGAAGTGCATTGGTTGGTTCATTGACATTTGCGTTTACTGATAGCCACTGGTTCAATGCTGTGGAAGCAGAGGTCTACGCCATGAGCACTTTTTTTACTGCGATAGTTGTTTGGTTAATATTATTATGGTCTGAACGTGCCGATGATCCTGGTAGCGAGCGCTATATATTAATTATTGCTTACATGTTTGGATTAGCTACTGGTGTGCACATATTAAACTTGTTAACGCTTCCATTTATAGCCCTCATTATATATTTCAGAAAATTAAAATTCGAATGGAAGACTTTCTTCCTTACTATGGCAATAACTGGTGTGGTGTTTTTGGTGATTCATAACGGTATTATTAAAGGATTGCCAAAAATAGCTAAGGTTCTTGGCTTGGGCGGTGTAACTGCTATCATTGTTATTACATTTGTAGTAACTATTTGGGCGATAAATAATAAACAACGCCTTTTATCATTGATGTTCAGCTCAATCATTCTCATTTTGGTTGGTTACTCAAGTTATGCGACTATATTTATTCGTTCTGGGCAAAACCCTAGGATTGATGAGAATGATCCAGAAACCATTACTCGTGCTATTTCTTACTTGGAGCGAGAGCAATATGGTGCAATAGGGCAATTACCCAGAAAGTATATAAAAAACAAGGTCGGAACTCCAACGCATAAAGCGGAAATTGTTGGCAATCCAGAAAATGTGAAACGTGATCAAAAAGGCCGAATTGTTTCAAGGGAATTTTCAAGTCGACAAAATCGTAAATATATGTTTCATAACTTCGGAACTCAGTGGGAATTTTTCTGGGGCTATCAAGTGAAAAAAATGTATTGGCGGTATTTTCTTTGGCAATTTGCTGGACGTGGACCTACTGGTGAGCCTGGCGTAACTGCCTTTGGTGCTAATTCACCGGCACATCCTTCTCCGCAAGATGGCGTCTACTGGTTTCATTATGGACTACCACTAGCGTTTCTATTAGGCTTGCTTGGGATATTTTACCATTTCAATAAGGATGTTGAAGAGGCTTTTTCTGTACTGACATTGTTTTTGATGATTGGACTTGCAGTCATTCTCTATCTTAATCAGGATAATCCACAGCCTCGTGAAAGGGATTACTCCTATGTTGGTAGCTTTTTTGCATTTTCTATCTGGGTTGGTATTGGTACTGTAGCTATTTGTGATTGGGTATTACAATTTTTTAAAAACAAACAACTGGGCACCCGCGTAATTAGTTTTCTGGTAATATTCCAATTACTTGCTGTGCCTGGAATGATGCTCAGGGCCAACTATCATGAACATGATCGTTCGGGTAATCTAGTGGCATGGGATTATAGCTATAATTTGTTGCAATCCTGTGAACCAAACGGTGTGCTTTTTACTAATGGTGATAATGACACTTTTCCTTTATGGTATTTACAGGAGGTCGAAGGAATTCGCACCGATGTAACTGTTGCTAACCTTAGTTTGTTGAATACACCATGGTACATTAGCCAATTACGTGAAATAAGAAACATTCCGTCTCCTCTTCAGGAATCCGCTATTGCGGCTCAACCAATTATCAAACTTTCGGATAAACAAATTAGAGATCTAACTCGTGGATTAACACCTTGGCAAAAGCGGGAAGTGACTTTACCGGTCAATTCACAGGAAAAAATTACCTGGACTGTAAAGCCTACTTATGCAGGACAAGCATTGAAAATACAAGATATGATGATCATGCAAATTATCAATGATACAAAATGGGTTTCTCCAATTTATTTTGCTGTTACAGTGTCTCCTAGCAATCGACTTGGGCTTGAACCATATCTAGAAATGGATGGTTTGTCATATCGTCTGCGACCATATAAGACAAAGGGGCTAAATCCGGAAAACATGTCTAAGCACTTGGTAACTGAATTCGGACAGGAAGAGTGGTCTAAACCGTTTAATCGAAAAGAATGGAATAAAGATGAAGGCCATATTTGGTTTAAGACTTATGATCCAAAGTATCTCTTTCGTCATCTTGGGAATGAAAATGTTTATTATAATGAGCAAGTAATACGGCTTTTGCAGAATTACAGGAGTGCTTATATGCAATTGGCAGTTCATTATTTCATGGACTACCAGAAATTATCTAGGGATCAAAAGGAAGGAGACGATGGTTCCTCGCTAAAAACAAAAGTAATGACTGTTCTGGATGAGATGAATGAAAATATACCTGAAAATACAATTCGAATGGCTTCAAAAGAATTATATTACCAAATGGGTAGATTGTACTATGGTGTAGGGCAAGAAGAAAAATTGCGAGAGGTATTACATAATTTGTTATTGCGAGATGATATTACAATAAAAGACAGAGTGGGTTATGGTCAATCATATCTCGTTGAATTGGATGAACCTGCTATTGCTAAGGATATTTTTGAAACATTATACAATTCATATAATAGGGCAGAGTCTGTTGTTCAAACTAGAGGTCTAGAGAAAGCTGGCCTATCATCAAATTCCTGGAAACAATGGCAGAATAATTATTCAAATATTGTCAGTCACTTAGTTATTGCATATCAAAGACTTGAAATGGAACCAGAAGCGGAAACAGTTCTCACAGGTTGGCTCGATCGTAATCCAAACGACCGACAGGCCAAAAAACTACTGAATGAAATAAAAGGTATTGCGCCCTAGTCTTTGAAGGGCATTTGCCCATGGACTCTCTAGTTTCCATTATTATTCCACACTGGAACGGAATAGATGTTCTTTCAGAATGTCTTGATTCTCTTAAGCAAACAGTCTACCCTAACTTTGAAATCATTGTTGTTGATAATGCTTCAACTGATGGCAGTGGAGATTGGATAAAGGATCATCACCCGCGAATTAAACTGATCAAAAATGATCAAAATTATGGGTATTCCGGCGGTTGTAATCGTGGTATACCCCAAGCTGATGGTGATCTAGTGGTATTTTTGAATAATGATACAGTGCAAGATAAATACTGGCTTCGAAATTTGGTTTCATTTATTAATTCCCATCCAGATTGTGCAGCTGTTCAGCCCAAAATATTAAATTATTATGAACGAAATCGATTTGACTATGCTGGGGGATCTGGAGGGCAAATGGATGTACTTTGTTATCCATTTGCCCGTGGCAGAATATTTCTGGAACAGGAAATTGATTCCGGTCAGTACGATAATGATGATCGTTGTTTTTGGGCTTCAGGTACAGCAATTATGGTCAGAAAAGATTATTACATGGAAGCTGGACAATTTGATGAAAACTTTTTTGCGCATATGGAAGAAATTGACCTTTGCTGGAAGCTACAGCTTATGGGGTATAAGGTATTTGTTCATCCAGCGGCTGTAGTTTATCATAAAAATGCTGTTTCTTTACCAATGACCTCATTAAAAAAGTTCATGCTTAATCACCGCAATTCTCTTTTAATGTTATTAACCAACTATAAACTTCTGACTACGTTATACCTTCTTCCTTTGCGGTATGCTCTTGAATGGGTAGCCATATTTTATGCAATATCTAAATTTGATTTTCGTCATATGTTTGGTATAGTCAAGGCGCATATCTGGATCTTATTGCACCTGCATATCATCTATTTTAGACGGAGAAAGATAAAACAAATACGTATTTTATCTGACCGTGAAATGATGGAAGCTTTTTATAAAGGAAGTATTGTTTTGGACTATTATATAGCCCGTAAAAAAACCTATGGAGATATATCCTTCAAACCTTTCGAATAAATATCCTTATTAGAAGGATCAAGTTCAATAAGGTCTTCAATCATGGTAGTTTGCCTTAGTATTTGCAAAATCTGAGTTATTTCGGTTGCGTGCGATTTCAGAAAATATAAAGTATAGTGTTCGCGAGGCATACGATCATAAACTTCATCAATCCCAACTATCATTTTTTTGAATTGCTTTATCGATTCTTCTATTTCACCATCTTCAAATAATTCTAATCCGTAATAATAAGCAAACCGCGCCTTACGCAAACCATAATTCGTTGACATATCATCCGTAAGTTGTATACGTTTTGACCAACCCATGGAAAAATTACTTGCCGAACCGCGCAGTGCAATTGATCGAGCCAGTTCATATTGTTTTGATCCTTCATTTGGTTGATAGGTATCTATTTCTCCTGCAAGAATCATATTACCATAAAAAGATAGAAAACTAGGCAGTGGTTCGAACATTACCGGGTCATAATAAAGACTGCCACCAGGATTGAAATAAAATTGCAAAGAATTATCAAAAAACCGTTGGTCAGTTTTTGTAGAGAATAGTACTTGAGCAAGGAAAGTCTCCTTACCATTTTTTGTTGCGGTACCTTGGAAAATAATTTGAAAATTCAATTCAATCCCTAGATCATCCCAATCCTCATCCCATGTTGTATTAATAAAAAATCGTTCTATCTCATTCTTTAGAGGTAATAGAACTTGTCGGTCATCATTTTTCAGAAGGCGATCATCCATGGTAAAATCCACCTTTATGAATTGAGCATTGATGCAGGTAACTACGAGTGCTGATAAAATAATATATCTATTAAATATCCAATTCCTCATAATATTAGAAAATAGAACCAGGCTTAATGAGTGGCAAGTATATTTCAAAATAGTAATATTGAAGCACTAGTTCATTTTGAATATTGAAATCGGTAATTTTTCAGATGACTAATATTCGAGAATTGATAACCACTCATTCCAAAGCAGAAAAGGTACTTAAGTTAGCTGGGGAAGTTGGATCTAATCTTGGGAAACAGGTTTATGTTGTTGGTGGTTTCGTGCGTGACATATTCATGCAGAAAATTTCAAAAGAAATTGATTTAATGGTGGTTGGGGACGGGATTAATTTCGCTGAAGCTTTGGCGAAGCGCTTAGCAGTGAAAAAAATTATACCTTTTAAAGAATTTTCAACTGCCAAAATTCCTCATAAGAAAATTGGAATTGATGTTGCTGCAGCGCGCATTGAATCCTATGATGAAAAATCTCGAAAACCAACGAAGGTGATCTATACTGATTTAAAGGGGGATTTGGTTCGTCGTGATTTTACAATTAATGCAATGGCTGTAGATATTTTACCTGAGTCATTTGGAGAATTACATGATCCATACAATGGTATTTTAGATTTACAAGCTAAGCAAATTACCACTCCGCTAGATCCAGATGAAACATTTGGTGAAGATCCGCTCCGTATGCTGCGTGCAGCATATTTTGCGTCACAATTGGGTTTCGAAATAGATAAAAAGTGCTATGATTCAATTGTTCGCCAGAAGGATCGTATTTCGATTGTATCACAAGAGAGGATCACGGCAGAAATTTTAAAAATTTTATCATCCCCAAAACCTTCCGTAGGCTTGGTTATCTTACAAGAAACTGGTTTATTGAAATTGATATTTCAAGAAATAGATGCGATGTACGGTATTGATCAAACGCCCGAATGGCATCATAAAGATATTTTTTTCCATACAATGCAAGTGGTGGATAATGCTGCAAAACTTACAGAGAAAATGGAAATTCGTTTTGCAGCCCTTGTACATGATATTGCAAAACCAACTACAAGACGCGTTGATCAGAAAAAGGGATATACATTCCATGGACACGATGCTGTTGGTGAAAAGATTCTGGATAAGGTTATCCAGCGCATGAAACTGTCAAATAACTTAGGGTCTTTCTTAAAAAAAATGACATTATTGCATTTGCGCCCCATTGCGCTGGCTAAAAAAGGAGTAACAGATACAGCGATACGGCGGTTAATGGTCTCAGCAGGTGATGATATTGATGATTTGATGACACTTTGTAGAGCAGATATCACAACAAAAAACCCTAAAAAGGTGAAAAAATATATGCAGAATTTTGAGCGTGTAGATGAATTAATGAAAAATGTGCAGGAAAGAGATGCATTTAGGGCATTTCAATCACCAGTGCGAGGTGATGAAATCATGGAAATATGTGCTATCCGCGAAGGGAAAATAGTTGGCCGAATAAAAAAGGCGATCGAAAATGCTATCTTAGATGGAAAGATTGATAATGATCATAAAGAAGCACTCGATTTTTTATATAAAATAAAAGACGATTATATTTCGTAATTTATTTTACTAATCGAGGGGAAGGGCCCATGCAATTATTCGCATCATTTATAAACACTTTTACGGATCCTGAAATTGTTTTTAATGAATTGAAGGAAAAGAATAATTGGCAAACCTGTACTATGCCCTTGGCGGTACTAATGGCGGTTGGAGCAATAAGTTTAGTTGTACTTAAAGATCTTTATTATGATGTACAGTTAGAACAATCAATAGAATGGATAGAGAATAGTTCACAGATACCTGATGAACAAAAAGAAGAGGCGCTGGAAAATGTATATGGAACTTTTGAAAACCCTGGTACAGTATCTGTAGTAATAATGTGGTTGTCCAATATTTTAGCTGGTCCCTTGAGAGTTATTTTCTTCACATTAATTGTGTTACTTATCGTCAAATTCTTCTTTGGTGAATCAGCAAAGTACTCTGAACTGTTACCTTATATTTCCTATGCCTACCTTGTAACTGTGCTGGAGACAATAGTAAAAACACCATTAATGTTATCTAAATGGTCCATTGAGGTTTATACTGGACTGGGCTTATTGGGGATCGGAGAAAAGGGTACATTCATTTACAATTTATTGGCGGGTCTGGATCTTTTCAGTATCTGGCGCATTGTACTTATTGGTATTGCCCTGGGAGTCTTCTTTAATAAAAATGCTAAACCATTCATTATAGGTATTTCAATTTATTGGTTATTTCAATTGAGCTTATTTGCTGGGATCGCCGCCCTTTTCACGTAAAGTAAATGAAACAAAAACTGTTAATCTCATTATTTCTATTGGTTACGTCTGTCAAATCGGAGGCTCTGGCTCTTGTTGACTGTATTCAAATTGCCCTTTCAAATAAGGAGGCACTCAAGGCATCAGCGTTGGATCTACAAAGTGCACAGCAGACTGTGAAGGGGTCTTATAGCAACATTTTGCCTTCATTGATGTTTTCAGGCAGTTCAAGTGAATCCAGTTTTCCCCCTCAAGGGGGGGTATATAATCAAGCGACAGGCGAAATCACATTTGGCGATATCAGTAACCTGACCAGTACATCTACCGGAATATCCTTATCACAAAATATCTATGATGGGGGTATTTGGTGGAACACAATTTACCAGTCTAAAAATAGCTATAAAATAGCCGAACAATTTGATAGACAGGTTAAAATTAACATCATTAGAGAAGTTCATCAAACCTACTTTAATTATTTAAAGACTATGCAGCTTTTAGATGTAGCTCAATCTAACTTAAAAAGCTCGCAGCAGCAGTTGGCTCTAACAAAGAAAAGATTTGAATTGGGATCAGCACGTAAAACCGACTTGCTTAAAGCTGAAGTACGCTTTGGCCAGGCACGTGTGGATGTGGTGAATAATAATTCTGCTTTAGAGAATTCATATCTAAATCTTAAAAACGCTATGGGGATTATTGGTAGTGGCAAGGATTTTACTGTGAATGATGTTGCCGCCGCACTAGTTCCGATACCGGATTTTGAAACTGGATTTCAAACAATACAAAAGTTAAACCCCAGCGTTTTGGCAAAGCAGCGCCAAATCACAAATGCGGAGTTCAACGAGAAGATCACAAAAGGTGCTCGCATGCCAAATATTAGTGCTAGTGCAAATTATTCTGGTAATGCCGAAGACTTTGAAACTCTATCTGACGAATGGGATGAAAACTGGCGAAGGAATATCAGTTTATCCATAACGATTCCAATTTATACAGGGAATACACTTTCAACCAGGATCCAACAGGCCAGATTCAATGTGCAAAAGCAGGAATCAGAATATTTGACCCAACTTCAAGACCTGTCGGTGCAACTACATGGGATTTTAGACAGACTTAATAATTACCAGGAAGTCATACCAATTAATGAAACGGTGTTGAGTTCGGCAGAGGAGGATTTGAAATTGGCTCAGAAGCGCTATTCACTTGGATCCACGACAATCCTGGAAGTTTTGGATGCGCAGGTATCTGTGGTCAGCGCCCGTTCATCTTTGATTCGAATGAAATACGATGCTTTTATTGAACAGGCCAACCTGAAGGGCCTATTGGGAACACTAGATTCGGAATTATAATAATAACGGGAGCACATTGTGGCTAAGAAAAAATTAACTAAAAAGAAAAAATGGATAATTTTCGGTGGGGGAGGCACACTTTTGGTGTTGTTAATAGTGGCCAATATACTGCGGGACAATACTAGCGCAATTAAGGTTGAGACGGAGAATGTAACTCGCCAAAGTGTGATCCACAAAGTGAATGCAAGTGGAAGAATCCAACCGGAAGTGGAAGTCAAGATCAGTGCGACCTCATCGGCATGGATTGATTCCATCACCGTGAATGAAGGTGACAATGTCAAGAAAGGTCAGCATTTAATATCTCTGGATAGAAAACAGTTGCTGGCCAATTATAACGCCGCCACTTCTTCCGTGCGATCCGGAGAAGCGCGCTTGAGACAGGAGAGGGCAAACCGGAAACGCATCGAAACCATGTATGACCAAAATATGGCCTCAGACCAGGAACTGGAAGCAGCGTTGGCTTCGTATGAAATTGCTAATAGTCAGTTGGAACAGGCCAAAGCTAATCTGGAATCCCGCAAGGATGATCTTGATAAGGCAAGGATTGTTGCTCCTCAGGCTGGAACTGTGACATCCATTAATAAGGAAGTTGGTGATTTGGCTGTCGGGGGTATGTTCCAGGCGGATG
>Ga0315319_10000115_pt1 | contig 21317 bp, 20 predicted proteins | sample M1500m3416metaG_FD_203463 | JGI IMG/M metagenome (GOLD analysis project Ga0315319, IMG submission 203463) | Ammonia-oxidizing marine archaeal communities from Monterey Bay, California, United States - M1 500m 3416 | ecosystem: Environmental > Aquatic > Marine > Intertidal zone | place: USA... | reverse complement strand
CCGATGCCGACGGTGAATGGCTGCTGTCGTCGGCCCACGACCAGTTGGTCGTGGGCCACGAGCACGCCAAGGGCGATGCCGCGGCGCGCGGTACCGCCTCGGATCTGGCGCTGCTGGTGTGGGGTCGCCGTCAGCCGTCGCTGGAGGTCTTCGGCGACGAGGCCGTCCTCGACGCCTGGCTGGCCCTCGCTCCCTGACCCCGGAAAGTCAGTCCTTTTCGGTGCCCCAGATGCCGACGAAGGACACCATCTCGCCCGGGTAGCCCCCGAGGTTGTGCACCAGCGCCCGACTCCGGGTGTCCAGGGTGGTCACGCTGCGCTCGGCGGGTGCCTCACCCCGGAGTTGCAGCCACGCCTCGTAGTGCATGCGCAGACCACTGGCCCCCACCGGATGGCCGAAGCTCTTGAGGCCCCCGTCGGTGTTGACCGGCAGGTCCCCATCGAGGGCGAACCGACCGTCAAGCACGTCGCTCCAGCCCTCGCCGCGTTCGCTGAAGCTCAGGTCCTCCATGAGCACCAGTTCGGTCGGGGTGAAGCAGTCGTGTACCTCGGCCATGGCCAGTTCGGTCCGCGGATCGGTGATCCCGGCCTGGGCGTATGCATCGGTGGCGGCCGCCGCGCACTCGGGCAGCGTGGTGAAGTCGAAGGCGGGATCCACGAGGCCCGACCCGTCGCCGGCCACCAGCGAGAGCGCCTTCACGTAGAGCGGAGCATCGGTGTAGTCCGTCGCCCTCTCGGCTGACACCACGATGGCCGCCGCCGCTCCGTCGGCCACGCCGGCGCAGTCGAAGACCGACAGGCGCCCGGCCATGGCGGCCATCTCGCAGATGGCCTCGGCCGAGATCTCACGGCGGAACTGGGCCAGTTCGTTGCGGGCCCCGTTGAAGTGGTTCTTCTCGGCGATCTTCGCCACTACGTACCGCAGGCGGTCCTCGTCGACGCTGTAGCGCTCGGCATACGCGGGCAGCATCAGGCTGAACATGGCCGCCGCGGTCAACGTACGGTTGGTGCCGTCGGTCGGGATGGGGAGGGCGTTGAGGCCCTGGTAGCCACCGTCCTTGACCTTCTCGCCACCGATGGCCACCGCCACGTCGTAGGCCCCCGACGCCACCGCGTAGCACGCCTGACGCAGGGCCTCGGATCCGGTAGCGCAGTAGTTCTCCACCCGGGTGACCGGCCGGTTGTCGAGGCGTAGCGGAGTGGCCAGCGAGATGCCCGAGGCCGACGACTGCGACGTGCCGTACCAGTAGGCGTCGACGTCGTCCTTGACCATGCCCGCCGAGTCCAGGGCGAGACAGTGGGCGTCGATGAGGAGGTCGTCCAGCGAGCAGTCCCAGTGCTCGCGGAACGGGGTGCACCCCATGCCGACGATGGCCACCCGATCCCGGATCCCGTGTGATGCCATGTGCGCGTTCCTCGGTTCCTCGGGCAGTCGGTCTCGGACGGTCAGCCCCGGGCGGGCCGGGCCTTCCAGAAATAGTTGTGCAGCTCGTCGGCGGTGAACAGCCGGCGGAACGTCATCTCCACCCGGTCGCCGATAGCCACGTCGGCCGGGTCGACGTCGGTGAGTTCGATGGGCATGCGGCCGCCGCCGTCGAAGTCGACAACCGCGAACACCACCGGTGGGCTCTGCGAGTAGACGAGGCGATCCACGGTGAAGGTGGCGATGGTGCCCGTGGCGTCGGCCATGGGGGTCGGGTCCATGTCGTCCACCTCACCACCGGCGATGCCCACCCGGCTGGGTGGCAGGTGGATGATGCCGGTGGTCCGGTCGGTGGCTCCGACGAACCCGTGCTTCCAGTCGGTGCGGCGCAGGGCGGCCGATGACGACGGCCGGTTGGGCTGGGGCCGGTTGGGTGGCTGGACCTCCAGCAGGCCCCGCCACGCCAGGTAGCGGGTGTAGGCCACGTCGGCCCGGTCCTCGACCTGAGCGGCCACCGATCGGGTCGGTCGACCGGTGGCCAGGGCGTCGGTGGCCCGGAACAGCAGGACCTCGCAGCCGTCGGCCAGCACCACGAGGGCCACCACGGCACCCGCCTCGGCACTGTCCAGCACGTCGGCCAGGAGCAGGGCGGGCTGGGCTGCTCCCGCGTTGCCGATGGTGGCCGACCGGTCGTCGGCCACGGCCACGCCGAGGCCGGCGGCTGCCTTCTTGGTGGCCCGACCGTGAAGTCCGGTGGCCACGGCCAGCGTGATGTCGGCGGCGGTCAGACCGGTGGCGGCCAAGGCATCGGCCCAGGCCTGCCTGACGAGGGGCAGGTAGGCGTGCTCGCCGAAGCGGTCCTCCCAGGTGCGGGAGTGGTCGCTTCCCGGGGTGCGCCACCGATCGGTGAACTCGGCGGTGGCCGTGGCGCCTCCCAGGTACTCGGCCAGCAGCGGACCGTCGTCGGACGATCCGGTGAGGACGGCGGCCGCCGCGTCACCGCCGCCGACGTCCTCGGGGCCGGTCGGGAGGCCGATCCGGACGTCGGAGGCGACGACCAGGGTGCGATCCGAGCCGGACAGGGCGGCCCGCAAGGCACCCACGGCAGACCGCTGAGCGCCACCGAAGTCCAGTGCGGGGACAGAGGCATCCAACCGGAGGGCGGCGTGCATCACCGTGGCGTTGGTCTTGTCGAGATACGCCGGGGCGACCGTCGAGAACCAGAGTGCCCCGGCGGTCGGCGCTCCATCGGAGAGGCAGGCCAGTGCTCGGCGAGCCGCCTCGACGCCCATGGTGGTGGTGTCCTCGTCGAAGGAGGCCACCGACCGATGGCCGCGGCCGTCCGACGCACCCATGACGGTGGCGATCTCGGCCCGGTCGAGACGCCGGTACGGCACGTGGACGCCGTAGGCGAGGATTCCCCTGATCGTACTCATGCGCCTACCCTCCGATACCGTACAGATCTGACGGACCGTCAGATTACCTTCCCCGAGACCGGACGCCCCATGGACTTCGATTTCACCACCGAACAGGAAGCCTTCCGGACCGAGGTCGAGGCATTCCTCGACGCCAACGAGGATCCCGAGGTGTTCGACCCCACCCGGGAGAACATGGCCCAGATCGTCGACACCCCGAAGCGCCGGGCGCTCATGAAGAAGCTGGGCGAGCAGGGCTGGCTGGGCATCACCTGGCCCAAGGAGTACGGCGGCCAGGAGGGCGAGGGTATCTACGAGTACATCCTCAACGAGGCCCTGGCCCGCCGGGGCGGCCCCCAGATCGGCAAGGGCGTCGGCATCATCGGCAAGACCCTCATCGCCCACGGCTCCGAATTCCTCAAGGAGGAGTTCCTCCCCAAGATCCTGGCCAACGAGGTGGAGTTCGCTATCGGCTACAGCGAGCCCGAGGCCGGCTCGGACGCCGCGGCCATGAAGCTCAAGGCCACCGAGACCAAGGGCGGCTGGATCCTCAACGGCCAGAAGACGTGGACCACCTCGGCCCACTTCGCCGAGTGGTACTGGGTGGGGGCCCGCACCAACCCCGATGCTCCCAAGCACTCGGGCATCACCCTGTTCCTGGTCCCGATGGACCACCCCGGCATCGCCGTGCAGGGCATCTGGACGATGGGCGACGAACGCACCAACGACGTCTTCTTCGACGACGTGTTCGTCCCCGACGAGTACGTGGTCGGCCAGCTCGACCACGGCTTCCAGTACATCTCCCAGGCCCTCGACCTCGAACGCTTCACCATGTTCACCTTCTCGCCGGTCGGCCAGCGCCTTGACCTGCTCATCGACCACGTACGCACCACCATCCGTGACGGCCAGCCGTTGAAGGACGACCCGAGGGTGCGGTCGCGCATCGCCCGTCTGGCCACCACCGCCGAGGTTGCCCGGGGCATGGGCCTACGCGTTGTCGACGCATCGGTGAAGGCCGAGGCCAGCGGCGGCGCGCCCCCGACCGTCGAGTCCTCGGAGTACAAGTTGTTCACCACCGAGTTCTCCAAGGTGCTGGCCGACGCGTCGATGGACCTGGGCGGATCGGGCACCCAGTTGCGGGTCGGGACCGAGGAGGCCCCGATGGCCGGGCGGGCCGAGTCGACCTACCGGTACACGGTGCTGGACACCATCGGCGGCGGTACGTCCGAGGTGCAGAAGAACATCATCACCCGACGCGGCCTCGGCCTCCCCAAGAACTTCTAGACCCGACCGGCCCACGGCAGGTACCCGACCCGCATCCACCCATGACGACCGACCGCCCCCTCCTCGAAGGCATCACCGTGCTGGACCTCGCCTCGGTGGGGCCCGCCGTGCGTGCCGCCCGCTGGCTGGCCGACTGGGGGGCCGACGTCATCAAGGTGGGCCCGGTGCCCCGCGACGCCGACGTGCACATCACCCCTCCGGCCTACGCCTACAGCGCCCACCGGGGGATGCGCCGGGTGTTGTTGGACCTCAAGTCAGACGGGGGCCGCGACGCCTTCCTGCAACTGACCGCCGCTGCCGACGTGGTCGTCGAGAGCTTCCGCCCGGGCGTCGTCGACCGCCTGGGCATCGGCTACGAGGCCCTACGGGCCGTCAATCCCGGCATTGTGCTGTGCTCGACCACCGGCTTCGGCCAGACCGGCCCCCGGGCCCAGTGGGCCGGACATGACCTCAACTATCTGGCCGTCGGCGGCTACCTCCACTGCTCGGGCCGCGGCACTAACGGCGGCCCGGCGCTCCCCGGTGCCACGGTGGCCGACAGTGCGGGCGGTGGCCTCCACGCCGTGGCCGCCATCTGCGCCGCACTCACCGCCCGGGCCACCACCGGCGAGGGCACCCACCTCGACGTCTCGATCGCCGACGGGGTGCTGTCGCTCATGTCTCTGGCCGTCGACGAGTACCTGGCCGACGGCACCGAGCCCGGCCCCCGCCACGGCCTGCTCACCGGCCGGTACGCCTGGTACGACCTCTACGAGGCCGCCGACGACGGCTGGCTGGCGGTGGGCGCCATCGAGCCCCGCTTCTTCGCCAACCTGTGCCGCGGCCTGGGCTGCGACCGGTGGGTCGACCACCAGTACGACGACGAGGCCGTGGACGCCATGCGGTCCGACTTCGCCGCGGCGTTCGCCAGCCGACCCCGTGACGAGTGGGTCGACCTCCTGGGACCGGCCGACACGTGCGTCACCGCGGTACTCGACGTGCCCGAACTGCTGGCCGACGAGCAGTACCGGGCCCGGGGCGCCTTCACCGAGGTCACCCACCCGACGGCCGGCGCCATTGCCCAGGTGGCCGCACCGCTGGCCGGCCAGGTAGACGCGTCCCTGCTACCGGTGCAGGACATGGACCGACCAGGCACCGACGAGATCCTGGCCGCTGCCGGCATGGACGCCGACCAGCTGGCCACCCTGCGGGCCGAGGGAGTGATCGCATGAGCACCGATCCCGTCGTGGAGATGTTGTCCCCGGTCCCTGAGGCGGTCACCGACCGTATCGGCCTCGTCCAGTACGAGGAGGAGGGCGGCTTCCCGGTCGAGCACGGCTACATCTGGACGACGTGCGCCGCCGTCGAGAACGGCAACCCGCTGTTCTGGGACGACGACGTGGCCGCCGAACTCACCGACGGTCCCATCGCCCCGCCGACCATGCTCTCGGTCTGGTTCCGCCCCCACCACTGGTCGCCGGGCCGTACCGAACCGGCGGTGCCACTGCAGGCCCACTTCGACCTCAAGGACGATCTCGACCTCCCCGAGGCCATCATCTCGTCGAACACCAACACGTTCCACGATCCGGTCCGGATCGGTGACCGTGTCCGATCCCGCCAGATCCTGCGGTCGATCAGCGAACCCAAGACCACCAGGCTGGGTCAGGGCCGCTTCTGGACCATCGACGTGGAATACCTGAACCAGAACGACGCCCTGTTGGGCGTGGAGTCCTACACCGCCTTCGGCTACCGGCGGCCCGGCAGCGACGGGGTCAACCGGTGACCCGCCTGATCCATGGAGACGTGGCGGTCGGCGACATCCTGCCCGAACTGGGCATCGAGGTGACGGCCACCACCGTCGTGCTCGGCGCCCTGGCTTCACGGGACTGGCGGCCCATGCACCACGACCGGGACTTCGCCATCAACCGGAACGGCACGCAGGACATCTTCCTCAACACCCCGAACCAGGCTGCCTGGTTCGAGCGCTACCTGACCGACTGGACCGGGGCTACCGGCCGCCTGGGCCGCATGGCCTTCCGCATGAACACGCCGGTGTTTCCCGGCGACCACATGGTCTTCACGGCCACCGTGACCGGCACCGGGGTCGATGACGCCGGCTGCGGCTGGATCGACCTGGACGTGGCCCTCATGGTGAGCGACGTGGCCGCCACCACGTGCGCCACCCGGTTGGCCCTCCCCCTCGACGACGACGACAACCCCTGGGCACGCCGCGGCGACGCCTGGCGGCCCTAGGAGACCCCCACCGTGGACCTCGCCTTCACTGATGAGCAGGACATGCTGCGCGACGCCGTGCGCGGCCTGTGTACCGATGCTGCCGACTCGGTCCGCTCCATGGAGGACGACCCCAAGGGCTACGACGACGCCTTCTGGCAGGGTCTGGCCGCCATGGGCCTGACCGGGCTGATGACGCCCGAGGCCCTCGGCGGATCGGGCATGGGACTGCTGGACGCCGTGGTGATCTACGAGGAACTGGGCCGCAGCCTCGTGCCGTCACCCCACCTGGCTTCATCGGTGGTGGCCGCAGGAGTGCTGACCGCCGCCGGATCCGACGCCCAGCAGGAGCGATGGCTGCCTCGGATGGCCGTTGGCGAAGTCGTGCTGTCGGTGGCATGGCTGGAGCCCGACAACAGTTCTGGCCCCTGCGGTGTCCAGTTGACCGCCCGACCGGACCCTGGGACGCAGGACGATGCCGGCGCCGGGTTCGTTCTGACCGGCGTCAAGCGCCACGTGCCCTACGCCTCGTCGGCCGACCGCCTCGTGGTGCTGGCCCGCACCGGCGACCCCGGAGAGGGGAACGCAGTCGACGAAGGGGCCGTCGACCTGTTCCTGGTCGACCCGACGGCCGACGGCGTGACCCTGACCCAGCAGCAGACGGTGGCCGGCGACACCCAGTACCGGGTCGACTTCGACGGCGTGCGTGTGGCGGCCGACGACCGCATCGGTGGTGCGAGCACCGGCTGGTCCACCTGGTCGACGGTCATGACCGACGCCATGGTGCTGGTGGCCGCCCAGGCCGTGGGCGCCGCGGAGGCCACCCATGCCCTGACCACGCAGTACGCCAAGGAACGCCACCAGTTCGACAAGCCGATCGGCTCTTTCCAGGCGATCAGCCACTACCTGGCCGACGGCATCACGGCCATCGCCGGGGCCCGCGTACTGGTCCACCGGGCCGGCTGGACGCGCGACGAGGGCCGGGACGTGTCCACGCTGGCCCCCATGGCCAAGCTGTTCGCCACCCAGACCTGCCGCGACGTCACAGGCGTGGCCATCCAGGTGCACGGTGGCATGGGCTTCACCGTGGAGTGCGATGCCCAGCTGTACTTCCGGCGGGCCAAGTCGTGGCAGCTCAACTGGTTCGACGACGACCACCTCGAGGAACTGATCGCCACAGCCATCCTCGACTGACCCGTCTCCCGGCTGGGAAGAACCCACCTGAGGTGCCCTAACGTCCGGGTTCCGTCGGGCGACCGGTCTACGGAGAACGCCGGGGGGCACCATGGGCACGTCGTGGATCATCGAGGGCACGGTCGACGAACGCTGGCCGATCAACACCCGGGGGAACGTGGGCGAGGTCTTCCCCGAGGTGCTCACCCCACTCTCCTACCGGCTGGGGGTCATCCCCGCGGAGAAGGCGTGGCGGGGCGCCTACGCCGAGCTCGGGGTGGCCGTGAAGGGGGACTTCGCCAGCGACGACCCTGTCATCATCGGCCTGTACGGCGGTTACACCTACCTCAACCTCTCGTACCTGCGGATCCTTGGCGTACGGGCCCCGGGCTCGTCGCCCGAGGCAATCGACGTCTCCTTCTTCGGAGAGGGAGATGCGCCGCCCTACGAGGCGAGGAAAGGCGACCGGAGCCCGCGTTCCACGTTGCACATCCTGAAGTCGGTGCTAGGCGCCCTGGGCACCAAGGCCCTGCCCCCGATGGTGGCCGACAGCTTCGCCCGGGCCGACGCTCATCGGGCAGCCTGCCCGCCGCTGGACGCGTCCGACGCGGACCTACTGGCCTACCTGCATGCCTTCCCGGCGGCGTTCGGGCCGGCCTTCCACAACCACATGCTCTCCTCGGGGCTGGCGTCGATCGTGGCCGGCGTGCTGGCCGATGCCTGTGCGGCGGCCGGCGAACCGGGCCTGGTCACCCACCTCCTCGGCTCAGCCGGCGACGTGAAATCGGCCGAATACGCCCGTGACCTCTACGCCATCGCTAGGACGGTGCGAGACCAGCCCACGGTGGGCGCCGCCTTCGACGCCGGTGTCGGCGGACTGTTGGACCGCCTCGCCGTCGAGCACGCCGACGACCCGGACGCAGCCACCTTCTGCGAACGGTTCGCCACCTTCGTGGCCGACCACGGTCACCGCGGTCCCAACGACTGGGAGCTCTCGTCTCGCAACTGGGAGAACACTCCGGAGCTGGCCCTGGTGGCCATCGACCGGATGCGCCTGGCCGACCACGACCTGGACCCGGCGGCCCGACTGGCCGGCGACGAGGAACGCCGTGCGGCGGCCATCGCCGTCGTCCGCCCCCACGTCAAGGGCCTGAACCGGAAGAAGTTCGACAAGGCCTTGGCCGCCACGGGGTGGTGGGCCCGGTCCCGGGAGGCCACCCGGGACCGGGCCATCCACATCGGTGCCCCCACCAAGCAGGTGTACCGCGAGCTGGTCCGACGTGCCGCCGAACGGGGCGGCGACCCCGATCCCGTGAGGGTCGCCCTGCTGGACCCGCTGGACGAACTCCCCGCCTATCTGGCTGATCCGACGGCGTTCACCGACGTGCTGGCCGAGCGGGGCGCCCTGTTCGACCGGTACGCGACCGTCGAGCCCCGCTTCTTCATCACCAGTCAGGACGAGGTGCCGACCATCGAGGATCTGGAGGCCGATCAGGCAACCCGGACCGCCGAGGCCGTAGCCACACCGGGCGACATGCTGACCGGTGCCGCCGGTTGCCAGGGCGTGGCCCGCGGGCGGGCCCGCATCGTGATGGACCCGGCCGACGCCATCGGCCTGGAACCGGGCGAGGTACTGGTGGCCCCAATCACCGATCCGGCGTGGACCCCGCTGTTCCTTCCGTCGGCCGCCGTGGTGGTCGACGTGGGGGCGCTCATGAGCCACGCGGTGATCGTGTCGCGTGAGCTGGGCATCCCGTGCGTGGTGGCCGTCGAAGGCGCCACCCGGCGGATCCCCGACGGGGCGATGGTCGAGGTGGACGGCACCGCCGGCACGGTCACCGTGCTCGAGGACTGACCCGGAACCTCAGCCCAGGACGCCGACCGGGCAGGACACGCCGGTCCCCCCGAGACCGCAGTAGCCCATCGGGTTCCGGGCTAGGTACTGCTGGTGATACTCCTCGGCGTAGAAGAACTCGTGCCGATCCACGATCTCGGTGGTGACCTCGTCGAAGCCCGCATCGGCCAGCCGGGGGGCGAAGGCGTCACGACTGTCCTCCGCGGTGGCCCGTTGGTCGTCGTCGGCCACGTAGATCTCCGAGCGGTACTGGGTGCCCACGTCGTTGCCCTGCCGCATGCCCTGGGTGGGATCGTGGTTCTCCCAGAACACCCGGAGCACGTCGGCCAGACCGATCTCCTCGGTGTCCCACGCCACGAGGACGACCTCGTTGTGCCCGGTGCGCCCGGAACAGACCTCCTCGTAGGAAGGGTTGGGGGTGTGGCCGCCGGCGTAACCCACCGCGGTGATCCACACGCCGGGGGTCTCCCAGAACTTTCGCTCAGCACCCCAGAAGCAGCCCATGCCCACGACGAGCGTCTCGATGCCGTCACCGAACGGCCCGACCAGGGGACGACCGTTCACGAAATGGGAGGCCGGTACGGCCATGGCCTCGGTCCGACCGGGCAGCGCGTCGCCCGCGTCGATGATGGTGGGCAACCGGTGTCCGAACATGGCTCCGATGCTACGCCCCGCCCCGGCGTCCGATACTGCGCCGACCTATGGTCCGGTCCATGCGTTGGCCTGCCGTGGCGGCGACACTCCTCATCCTGACGACCTGTTCCTCAGGTGGTTCCCCTGACGGTTCGCCGGATTCGATGGTGACCGACGAGGCCGTCGCCGAGACCACGACTGCCGCCCCAGCCGCCACGACCACCGAGTCATCCGCTGCGACGACTGCCGCCCCAGCCACCACAACCACCGAGTCATCCGCTGCGACGACTGCCGCCCCAGCCACCACGACCGCCGCCCCAGCCACCACGACCGCCGCCCCAGCCACCACGACCGCCGCCCCAGCCACCACGACCGCCGGCGAGGCCGATGCGGTCACCGAACCCGAACCCGAGCCCGAGCAGAAGCCCGAATCCACCGGTCCGCCGGCGGGCTGGGATCCGTCGGTCCTACACAACACGCCCGGGCCGGTCACCCAGTGCCTCGACTCTCGACTGGGCGACGCCCGGGTCAGGGTCCTGGCCGGCAGCGAGGCCTGGCCCTCTCGCCAGGAGATTGACATCGTCGTCGGATGCCTAGACATGGACCGGGGAGAACCCGACGACCGTTCCGGTCCCGACGATGATCGAACTGGTCCCGACGACGGGCCACCACCCGACGACGGGCCACCACCCGACGATGGACCACCACCCGACGATGGACCACCACCGGACGACGACTGGCCGTGCATGGGCGACCCGGTCTCGACGACCTACGTCGACCTCGGTTGGACCATCACCTATGACACCCCCGGCCTCCCCGCCGGCCTCACCCCGCTGGTCGACGGCATGGACCAGGGGATCAAGTTCATCGCCGACCCGACCTCGGTGCTGTTGCCCGACGACCACGTCCGCCTGTACTTCGAGGGCGACGGCGACAAGGCCTGGCGATCGACCTCGCCGGCCAGATCGCCTTACGGAAGCCTCGACTTCGAACCGGAGGCCGACTACCAGATCGCTGGCACCGACGGACTGGCACGCCACGATCTGGCCTGGAGGCGGATCTACCCACTGGAGGACGGCCGGACCCGCATGTTCGCCCGGACCACGTCGACGATCTTCTCCTTCATCTCCGACGATGGCCTCCAGTTCACCCAGGAGCCGGGAACGCGGCTCACCCTGGACGATCTCGGCCTGACCACCTTCCGGGGCTACGAGGTGGGCTTCGCCGGCTACGACATCGTGGCCACCGACAGCGGATGGCGCACGTACGTGGACTACCAACTCGGGTTCGGACCGAACGGAGCCTCGCCGTCCACGGAGGATCAGGACGACTTCACCTCTCGCATCCACAGCGCCTCGTCGACCGACATGCTCGTCTGGACCGTGGATGCCGGCGAGCGGGTGGGAGCCTCGTCGGGCGTCCGCGGCTTCTCCGACGCCGACCGGGACCGTGGCGACGGCGGACCGCTTCGGACGGCGGCTCGGATCAGCCTCTCATCGGTGGAGCGACAACCGTCGGGCGACTACCTGCTGGTCTTCACCCTGGGCGACGATTCCTGTGTCGTGGCCTCGACCGACGGGCTCCGGTTCGGCGAGTGGGCATCCCCAGCCGATGAAGGAGTCGGCAGTCAGGACAAGTTGGACATGGGCGACGGCGACTACCTGACCTTCGGCACGGCGAGCGGGACCGGCATCCCCATGGGTCACCTCCGCCTCGACTGAACCTGCTCTCGTCGGCCCGACCGGACCACCGGTGGGTCAGATGGTGAAGGCCAGACGGGTGGCCATCCGGGTACCCAGGTCGACGTCGCCGCCCACCGTCACCCGACCGTCGTCGAGCAGCGGCTGCGGGTCGATCCGCCCACCGGTGAGCGACAACCAGTCGTGGGACGACATGGTAAGGGTCACCGTCGGCTCGCCGTCCAACTCGTCGACCACCGCGGCCCGCCCGTCGACGGCCACCCGGATGGTCGCCTCCACCGGTCCGGTGAGGACGACCTCGACCCGGCTGCCGTCGGGTGCCCCGGCCTTCTTTCCGATCACGAAACCCGCCGCCGTGGCCACCTCGGCCACCGACATCTCTGCCGTCCGTCCCCCGGCCGACGGGGCATGGCCCAGCGGCGCCCGGCAGTCCTCAAGGTGTAACCACGAGTCGTAGACCCGGACGTGCATGAACCGCAGGTAAGGGACCTCGCCCACCGGCGACCAGCCGACCTTTAGGATCTCCTCGTCGGGCATGGCCTGCAGCTGGTCGAGGCGTTCAGTTGACACGGTCCGGAACGCGTCCAGCACGTCGGGTCCCGACAGCGACCGCATCGACTCGACCCAGCGTTCGTTGCCCTCGGCGATGGCGTTCTTCAGGTGGTCGGTCGGGAACTCGACCTCGGGGGCCTGCTCGCCCCGGAGCATCCGCTCGGTGCCGATGATGTGGGCCAGGTTGTCCTGGACGGTCCAACCCGGGCATCGGCTCGGCGTGGCCCAGTCGTCGACCGACAGGCCGTCGGCCCAGTCGATCCACTCGGTCCAGATCTCCCCGAGCCCGCCGAGGATGTGGCTGCGGTCCAGTGAAATGTCCATGGGGGGGTTCTCCGTTCCCGGGGCGTTGTGCAGAAATATTCTTCAGACGAAGGAAGCTTCAGGGGGTGGGGTTGGCCACGGACTGCCACTCCCGGGCCTCGAGGTAGGGCTTGAACACCTCGCCCACGGCGTGGAGGTCGGCCGGGGTCTTGGGGCGCTGCAACTCGTACAGGTGGGGGAACTCCAACCAGCCCAGAACCAGGTTCCATAGCCGCTCGGCGGCCTCGCCAGTCGGCGGCTCGATGAGGACGGGCCCGAACAGCTTGCGGGAATCATCGGCATCGGCACCCGGGAACACCAGTGTTGGCACCCCCCAGCCACCCATGCCCACCACCCGTTGGTGGTCGGCACGGACGTCGTCGTGGGTGGTCTCGTCGGCCAGGGCTACGTCGACCAGTCCCGGGTCGAGGTCCATCTCGACGAGCAGTTCACGGGCCACCTCGGGCCGGTGGGGCTTTCGACCCTCCACGTGCAGTGCGGTGCCCGATCGCAGGTACCAGGCGTCGTTGAGCGCCGGATCCTCCCGCTTGAGCAACGCGCCGATTCGCATCATCGACCAGCCGTACGACCACTCCCGTTCCCAGGGGTGCTTCTTCCCCTCGGCCCTGTTGACCTCCTCGAGGCTGAAGAACCGCCAGTCCACGTCGAGGTCGAGCCGATCGCGCACCTCTCGCATCCACAGCGAGGTCTGGTACGCCCACGGGCAGATCACGTCGAAGTGAAAGTCCACCCGGGTCGGTCGTTCGTCCATGGTCCCATCCTCCATGTCAGGAGCCTCGCACGGGCCCGTGTCCACTGGTCAGTCGGGGAGCCCGAGCTCGTGGCGGATCACCTTGCCCAGGGCGTTGCGGGGCAGCGCGTCGACGGCCACCACCCGACGGGGCAGCTTGTAGGCCGCCAGGTGATCCCGGGCAAAGGTCCGCAACTCGTCCACGTCGGGGCACACCTGCCCGTCGGCCACCACGACCCACGCCACCACCTCCTCGCCCCATTCGGCCGACGGCACGCCGGCCACGGCCACCTCGGCCACTGCCGGATGGAGCGCCAGGACGTCGTCGACCTCGCGGGGATACACGTTGAAGCCGCCGCTGATGATGAGCTCCTTGGCCCGTCCCACGATGGACAGGTATCCGTCGTCGTCGACCGCTCCGAGGTCACCGGTCCGGAACCACCGATCTCCCCCGTCGTGATCGGCCACGAACGCCTCTGCGGTGGCCTCGGGTCGTTCCCAGTATCTGGCGAACACGTTGGGCCCCCGGACCAGAATCTCGGCGCCGCCCTCCTCGGCGTCGGAAGCCAGCCGGACGTCGACGCCGGGCAGGGGTATCCCCACGGCACCCGGTCGCCGTTCACCGTCGAACGGGTTGGAGACCAGCATCACCGTCTCGGTCATGCCGTAGCGCTCCAGGACCGACACCCCGGCACGTTCGGCCAGACGCCCGTGGAGCTCGGCGGCCAACGGCGCGGAGCCGGCGACGCAGAGGCGAAGGGCCCCGAGGCGGTCGACCCGCTCGTGGTCGGCCAGCCGGTGGTACATGGTCGGCACGCCGAAGAACATGGTGGCGTCGTGGGCATCGAGGGCGTCCAGGACGGCATCGGGAGCGAATCCCGGCTGGAGGACGGCCGAGGCTCCGGCCAGCAGGGTGCCGTGCAGGCCCACGCCGAGGCCGTGCATGTGGAACAGCGGTAGGCAAAGGACGAGCCGGTCGGCGTAGGTCCAACGCCACGCCACCCGCACCGACTGGGCTCCGGCTAGCAGGTTGGCCTGGGTCAGCACCGCTCCCTTGGGGCGACCGGTGGTACCCGACGTGTAGCCGATGATCGCCGGATCATCGGGCGAGACGGCGTCCAGGATCGGCGCCGCTCCGGCTTCGGCTGAACCGTCGGCGAACGGATGCCGGGTGGAGTCCACCAGCAGGTCAGGATCCATCCCGGCCAGCAGCGTGGCCCAGCCGTCGTGGTCAACCAGCGCGGCCCGGGGGGAGCAGTCGGCGACCACGTGGGACAGTTCGGCTTCGCGGTACGACCCGTTGGTCGGCACCACGACGAGGCCCAGTCGCAGGCACGCCACATGGGCCACGGCCAGGTCCACCGTCGACGGTCCGGAGAGCAGCACCCGGTCTCCGGCGACTAGCCCGGCGCCGGCCAGGCCACCGGCGATGTGGGCCGTGCGCTCGAGGAACTCCCCTCGGGCCACCCAACGTTTCGACCCTCCGTCCACCAGGCCCCACAACAGGGGCCGGTCGGGCTCGGCGGTGAGCGCGGCGGTCCATGCACCGACCAGGGTGCCTGGCTCAGGCAGGTCGAACTCGACCGGAGTCTCCGACGGACCGTGCGGCAGATGCGCACGCCAGTGCCGGATCCCGCTCAACGGTCCCCGAGCCTACTCATCATGGGGACCGTACCGCCGGGGCGCGGCGTTGGCTGGAACCGGGATCCCGACTTGACCCGGGCCATCGGACACTCCATACTAATGACACTCATTAGATCAGCCCGGAGGGCGGACCCATGGAATTCGGCATCTTCAGCAACGGCTACACCCCCGGCCCGGCCGCCCACGACAGTGAGAGCGAACACACCGAGCTCATGCGGGAGGCCGAGTACGCCATCCTCGCCGACAAGCACAACTGGAAGTACATCTGGTTCGGCGAGCACCACGGCCTGGTGGAGTACAGCCACATGTCGGCACCCGCCCCGATGATGGGCTGGGTGGCCGCCCAGACCGACTACATCCACATCGGCTCGGCCATCACCAGCCTCCCGACGAAGAAGGAGCACCCGGTCCGCATCGCCGAGCGGGCCGCCATGCTCGACCACGTCACGAACAACCGGTTCGAGTTCGGCACCGGTCGGGGTGCCGGCAGCCACGAGCTGCGCACCTTCAACGTCATGGACCCGAGCGAGACCAAGGCCCAGTGGGATGAGGTCATCCGCCAGATCCCGCGCATGTGGGAGCAGAAGGACTACGACTTCGACGGCGAATCCTTCACCGTGCCCACCCCCCACAACATCCTCCCCAAGCCCTACGGCCCGGGCCATCCGCCGCTCTGGGTGGCGTGCGGCAACCCCCCGACGTTCGCCAAGGCCGGCTCGATGGGCATCGGCGCCATCGCCTTCAACTTCGAACCTATCCACAACCTCAAGGGCCGGGTGGACGCCTACAAGGAGGCCATCCAGGACCCGGTCGAGCAGATCGGCCAGTACAAGAACGACAACATCATGATGACCAACGCCTGCATCTGCCTGGAGGACCGCGACGAGGCCCGGGCCGTGGCCATGGCCAAGGGCCGCGGCTACCTGGTGACCATGGTCAACATGTACCACGACACCATGCCCAAGTCGCCTGACGCCATCGTCTGGCCGAGCGCGCCCAGGGATCCGGGCTGGACCGAGGAACTCCTCGACATGGCCATCGACGGCGGCTACATGCTCTGCGGCAACCCCGAAGAGGTCTGCGAGCAGCTCAACCGGTACAAGGACGTGGGCTGTGACCAGGTGGTGTTCGGCCTGCCCACCGAGGGCCTGACCCATGACCAGACCCTCGAGATGATCGAGCTGTTCGGCGACCAGGTCGTCCCCGAGCACGACGGCGACCGGGTCCACTCCACCGACCGCTACCGGACCGCCGCCGAGCGCCGCTTCCCCGACTTCCAGTACCCGGTACCCGACGGCATCGACGTGTCGGTCATCCCCACCACCGCCCTGCTCCCCCTGGGCTGAGGCACCCGGGCAGAGGCGAGTCGACATGGCCCGCGACGGCACCGAGACCCGGGCCCGGCTCCTCGTGGAGGCCGAGCGGCTCTTCGCCGAGGTCGGGGTCTGGCAGGCCGCCACAGGCGACGTCGTCCGGGCGGCCGACCAGCGCAACGCCTCGGCGCTGACGTACCACTTCGGATCCCGGCAGGGGGTGCTGGACGCCATCCTCGCCGAGCACGGCAACCCGATCGACCGACGACGAGGCGAACTGCTGGGCTCGGTCGCCGCCGATGCCCCCGACGTGCACGACCTCGTGTCGGCCCTGGTGCGCCCCATGACGGCGGTACTGGCCGATCCACGGGGCCGCCACTACGTCCGGATCATCGCCCAGCTCTCGGACCGCTTCCCTACGTGGCGCGACGCCCCGCCCGGCGTCGACCAGACCCACCTCGGTCGGGCCCTGACCCTGCTGGAGGCCGTGGCCGCTGGCGACGGACCGGCGGCACGTGAAGCCCGTCTGCTGGCCCTGATCCAACTCATGACGGTGTCACTGGCCGCCCGGGCCGGCGAGCTCGAACACGGCGAGCCCCGACTCGACGCCTCGGCCTACGAACGCCACCTGACCAGCGTCCTGGTCGGGGTGCTCACCGCACCCGGTATCTGACCGCCCGGCTCCCGATCGCCAGACCCGCTCCGGTACCGTCGCCCGCCGTGCACGTCATACTCGTCCGCCACGGACGCCCCGAGATCGTCGTCGACTCCGCTACCGTCGCCGACCCCGGACTCGACGCGATCGGCCACTGGCAGGCCGAGCGCCTCACTGCCTGGCTGGCCTGTGAGGAGATCGACGCCGTGGTGACCAGCCCCAAGGCCCGAGCCATCCAGACGGCAGCCGGAACGTGCGAGCGACTCGGCCTGGCCCCCCGGATCATCGACGACCTCGACGAGATCGACCGCTGCGCCCACACCTACCTCCCCACCGAGCTGTTGCCCACCGAGGGCGGCGCGTACTGGGACCAGATCTGCGAGAAGCGGTACGAGGACATCGGGTGGGACAGCCCCGAGGCCTTCCGGGATCGCGTGGTGGCCGCATGGGACGACCTGTGCCGAAACCCACCGGGCGAACGGGTCCTGGTGGCCTGCCACGGGGGGACCATCCGCACCATCCTGGCCGACGTGGTCGGCAACGCAGGGGCCGGCTTCCGCCTCGACTACACATCGATCAGCCGGGTGGAGGTCACGCCTCCCGGGGGCGACCCCCACGGAAACGACGGCTCAGCCGACCCGTACTGTTCGGTGGTCGGCACCAACGAGACCGCCCACTTCGACGCCGAGCGGACCACCGTGGTGGGAGCCTTCCGGGGCGCCGAACGCCCGGGCACCACCTTCAACCGTCGACCACTGTCCGCTCCCGCCTCCTGATCGGCCCTCTGGTCGGGCTCTCTCAGCGGGTCTCGATCAGGTCCGGACCCAGTTCGTCGATCGTGGAGGCGCCGACGAGGGCCATCGTTCGCTCCGTACCTGAACGGAGCAACTCCAGCACGTGGTCCACGCCCTGCTCGCCAGCCGCGGCCAACGCGTAGAGGAACAGCCGCCCGCCCATCACCGCATCGGCCCCGGCGGCCACCGCCTTGACGATGTCGGACCCCCGTCGGATCCCGCCGTCACAGATCACCTCGGTCCGCCCGGCCACCGCCTCGGCCACCGCGGGCACCAGGTCGAAGGGGGCCGGGGCGGTGTCGAGCTGGCGACCACCGTGGTTGGACAGGATCATCCCGTCCACCCCGTGATCGACGGCCAACACCGCGTCAGCGACCGACTGGATGCCCTTGATGAGGATCGGCCCGTCCCACACGGTGCGAAGCCACGCGACGTCGTCCCACGACAGGCCGTGGTCGAACTGGGCGTTCATGTAGTCGGCGAGGTCCACGGCCCGCTCGCCAGTGCCCGGACCCCTCCGGCCATCGCCCTCCGCCTCGGCTCCCCCGCCGGCGGCCAGTCCCTCGACGTTGGCGAAACGGATGGGATCCGATCGCAGGAACCGCCACGTCCAACCCGGGTGCCGCATGCCGTCGACGAAGGTGCCGGGCCCGATCTCGGGCGGCAGGGTCAGCCCCCGGCGGACGTCGCGTTCCCGACGCCCCAGCATGGCCGTGTCGACGGTCAGGCAGATGGCCTCGAACCCGGCCGCCGCGGCGCGCTCCAACATGGCCCGGATGAGGTCTCGGTCGCGCCACGCGTACACCTGGAACCACAGCCGGGCCCCCGGCCCGGCCACCGCCGCACACTCGTCGATGGACCGGGTCCCCATGGTCGACAAGGTGAACGGGATACCGGCCCGACCGGCTGCCCGCACCACGGCCAACTCGCCGGCCGGATCGGCGATCCGGGTGAATCCCGTGGGGGCCAGCACCAACGGGAAGGCCAACGGTCGCCCGAGAAGGGTGGTCGAGGTGTCCATCTCGTCCAGGCCCTGCAGCACCCGCGGCCGAAACGTCGTCTCCCGGAAGGCCCGCACGTTACGGTCCAACGTCACCTCGTCCTCGGCCCCGCCGTCGATGTAGTCGAATACCCCGGCCGGAAGGCGTCTGCGGGCCATGTCCCGAAGGTCGTCGACGTTGGCGGCCGCCCGCAGGCGTCGGCTGGTCCGGTCGCCCACCGGGCGACGTAGTCGCACCACGGCACGCAGCGTGCGAATCATGCCCATGGGAACAGTCGTCGACGGTGGACGTCAGGCGCCCGACTCGTCGGCCTTCTTATTCTGGTAGATCTCCCGACACGTGGGACAGACGGGGTAGCGGTCGGGATTGCGACCAGGCACCCAGACCTTGCCGCACAGGGCCACCACCGGCTTGCCGGTGACCGCCGACTCGACGATGTCGGACTTCCGGGCGTAGTGCGAGAACCGGTCGTGGTCGCCGTCGTCAAGCAGAGGGTCGTCCAGTAGCGGATCGACCGGGGTGATCGTCTCGAGGTCCGACAGGACCGCGGGCTGCACGGAACGCACCACGACTCCGACGATCAGTCAGCCGGTGGCCGGTCGAGCGAACCGTCCAGTTCGGCGATCTTGTAGACCCGATCGGCGTGGCGACCACCCTCGAACTCGGCATCCAGCCAGGCCCGCAGAGCCTCGGACGCCACCTCGGGTGCGGTCAGGCGTTCGCCGAGGCACAGCACGTTGGCGTCGTTGTGCTGGCGGGTCAGGCGGGCCGACGTGGCGTCGTGCACGGTGGCGGCCCGCACCCCGGGGACCTTGTTGGCCGCCATAGCGATGCCGATACCCGAGCCACACACGCACAGGCCCAACTCGGCGTCACCACCCACCACGGCCCGGCCGACCGCCGCGCCGAAGTCCGGATAGTCCACGCGGTCGGTCGAGTGGGCTCCCAGATCGAGCACCTCGTGGCCCAGGCCGCGCAACTCGCCGGCCAGTTGCTCCTTGAGCGCGTATCCGGCGTGGTCGGAACCAACGGCGATGGTGGCCATGGACCGAGGCTAGCGGTCGTCCCCCGGGCTGGCCGATGCCGGTTCGACCCAGATGCCGACCGCTTCCAGATCGGCGACGGCGACCGCGCCCTCGCGCAGGACGACCGCCGGATCGACGGTCAGGTCGACCACCGTGGAGGGCATCCCGGCGCACGGGCCACCGTCCAACACCAGCAGGTCGCCGCCCAGGGATGCGGCCGCCGATGCGGCCTCGACAGCCGTGGGGTCGCCCGACCGGTTGGCCGACGTGGTGGCGATCGGCCCGACAGCCGTCGCAATAGCCCGCACCAGGGCATGGTCGGGGCACCGCACCCCCACCGTGGTCTCGTCGGATCCCGGAGCCGTCGGGAGCACCATGGTCAGCGGCCCCGGCCAAGTCGCCGCAGCCAGCGCGGTCGCGCGTTTATCGAAGACGGCCAGCGACCGAGCCTGATCCAGATCGGCGACCAGCACGGCCACCCGACGATCCGCCAGCCGACCCTTTCGCACGAACAGTTCCTCGACGGCCGGCGGATGATCGGCCAGGGTGGCCACGCCGTAGACCGTCTCGGTGGGCAGCACCACCAGCCCGCCGGACCGCAGACAGGCCACGGCGGCGTCCACCGCCCCGGCCGGATCGGCCAACGCGTCCAGGATCACGGTCGGCGGGCCACCAGGGCCCGGTCCCGGTCGGCCAGATCGCGACGGACGGCCACGTCGACGAAGCCGACGGACCGAGCCAGGTCGGCCATCGACGCGGTCTGGTCGGGCGCCATCTCTAGGACCAGCGCGCCACCGGGAGCCAACCAGTCCAGGGCCCCCTCGATCAGGACGCGTACGTCGGCCGTTCCCCGATCGTCCGCATACAGGGCGGCACCGGGTTCCCAGTCGGCCACCTCGGTCGGCAGCTGTTCGTCGGCGGCCACATAGGGCGGGTTCGAGGCCACCACGTCGAGCCGACCCCTCAGGTCCACCGGGAGGGCGTCGAACCACGAGCCCTCAGTAAGGGTCACCCGCTGGGCCGGACGTCCCAGTCCGACACAGTTGGCCCGGGCCACGGCCAGCGAGTCCGAGGAGGCGTCGGTACACCACACCCGGGTCTCCGGCCGCTCGGCGACCACCGACAGGCCGATCGCCCCCGAACCGGTACCCAGGTCGGCAACCAGCACCGGTTCGGTCGACGGGTCACGCCCCACGGCCATCCGGTCCACCTCATCGATCGCCAGCCCGGCCACCACCTCGGTCTCCGGACGGGGGATCAGCACCCGCCGGTCGACCATCAGGTCCAACGTGCGAAACGACCAACGCCCCAGCACGTACTGCAACGGCTCACCGGTCAGCCGGCGCCCCACCATGGCGTCGTGGTGGGCCATGCCCCGCACGGTGGCCGGTTGATCCAGCTCGGCGGCCGACGTGGCTCCCGAGGCCTCCTCGACGATCCACCGGGCCTCCCGGGCGGCAGATCCTCCGTCGTAACCAGCGGCGGCTAGCCGGCCCTCGGTCGCGGCCAACACCTCGCTCCAGGCGATCGTGCCTTCCTCAGGCGCCACCAGCCGGCCCGTCCTCGAGGCCGGCGGCCAACTGTCG
>Ga0315319_10000110_pt1 | contig 21522 bp, 18 predicted proteins | sample M1500m3416metaG_FD_203463 | JGI IMG/M metagenome (GOLD analysis project Ga0315319, IMG submission 203463) | Ammonia-oxidizing marine archaeal communities from Monterey Bay, California, United States - M1 500m 3416 | ecosystem: Environmental > Aquatic > Marine > Intertidal zone | place: USA... | reverse complement strand
CAGGTTGGGCATGGCCAGACCTCGGATGTACAACTCCGGGTTCAGGTCGCACAGGCGGGTCCCGGCACGGACCGTCACCCGGCCGGTGTGGTCGTCGACGGCCACCACCCCAACCAGGTCATCCAGGCTGACCAGCACATCGTCGGTGCGGGCCACCGCTGTGAACGAGTGTCCAGCCCCCACCACCCGGACCCGCAGGTCGTCGGCGACGGCCCGGCGCACCACGTCGACCACCTCGGCTTCGGTGGTCGGGCGTTCCACCCGGGCCGGTCGGCTGCCCTGGTTGCCGGCCCAGTTACGCCACGAGCCATCGGCCCGGATGCCGCCCCCGGCCTTCGACGCGTTCACCGACTCACCAGCCCCGCAGGTCGACCGGCCACGACTCCAGTACCTCGGCGTCGCCGCCCGACGTGGCGTCGTCCACCAGGTGGAGCATCTCGTGACAGGAGATCGTCGGGTCGATGTGAGCCGGGCGAAGCGCCACCCGGTCGCCCACCGACCACGATCCGCCGACCACCGTGGTGTGCTCGTCGGAGCAGAACGACACCGACGCCGCGCCCGCCTGGTCGTCGACCAGGCGGGGGTCGCCACTGTCCATGGCGAATGCCTTGATGCCTCCGTCGAGCGCCGCGTGGCGACCGGGGCGTACCGACACCGCCGTGGTGAGCACCACCAGGCCCTCGTCGAACGGCAGATCGAGACGGGCGTAGTCGCCGTCCATCAACACGAACGACCCGGCCTGGAGTTCGGTGACCACCTCGTTGCAGTCCCAGGTGCCGGTCCCCCCACCGGACACCATGTCACCACCGACGTCGGCATGGGCGGCGGTCAGAACGGCCATCGACCGAGCGGTCCTGCGCTGGCGGTCGTCGCGGTCGGCTACGTGCTGCACGTGGCCCTCGTAACCCATGACACCGCGCACCTCGAGCCCGGCGGAACGGGCCTCGTCGGCCAGGCGCCCGGCGTCGACCGGATCGCAGCCGCAACGGGGCATGCCCACGTCGACGTCTACCATCACCTCGCGGATCCCCGCGGCGACCGCCACGACGATGGTCTCCGGGGAATCGACGGCCACGGTCACCCGGGTGCCGTCGGCGACCAACGCACTCAGGCGGGATGCAGCCCGTGGGTCGACGATCTCGTTGGCCAACAACAGGTCGTGGCCCAGACCGGCGCCGGCCAGTCCCTCCATCTCGCGGACCGTGGCGCAGCAGAACCCGATGTGTCCCATGGCGGCCAGGCGGGCGGCCAGCGCCGTGCACTTGAACGCCTTGGCGTGGGGACGCAGTGCTGAGCCCGGACGGGCCGCCGACATGGTGGCCACGTTGGCGTCCAGCACGCCGACGTCAGCCAGCAGCGCCGGGGTGGTCAGGTCACCGGCCCGCGTCATCTCAGTTACTCCGCCTCAACCGCGTCGTGCCTCGGCCCATGACATCCCCCGCTCCACGTCGATCTCCCTAGGTAGGCCCAGCACCCGTTCGGCGATGATGTTTCGCTGCACGGCGAAGGTCCCCCCACCGAGGGTGAGAGCCGGGGCGAACACGTATCCGTAGTGCCAGATCGACGACACGTCCGGAAACTGACGGGTCTCCAGACGGTTCTCGGTGGTGCCTCCGGCCTTGACCACGTCGAGGCGCCCCGGCGGACCTGATCCGACCAGCATCCCGGCGGTACCGGCCACCTCCTTGGCCATCTCCATGACGTGCTGTCCGTGCTCATCGGCCATGGCCTTCTGGATGGACGCCTCAGCCCCCGGTTCCTTCCCGGCGATGCGGGCAGTCAACGTCCGCAGGCGATTCAACCGCAGCACCTCGGACTCGCACCAGAGGCCAGCCAGGCGCTGACGATCCACCGGATCGGACACCCCACCTGCGCCGCGAACCAGGTCCAGTAGGTCGTCGGCCGACGGACCCTCACCCCACAGCGACCCGGCCGACGACAGCGAGACCCGTTCGTTGGCCAGCGTCACCCGAGCCAGGCGCCACCCGTCGCCCTCCGTGCCGACCAGGTTCTCAGCCGGGATCCTCACGTCGTCGAAGAACACCTGGTTGAACGAATGGGCCGTGGTGGCGTCGATGATCGGCGTCATGGTCAGACCAGGCAGATCGGTCGGGCAGATGAAGTACGAGATGCCCTTGTGCTTGGGCTGGTCGGGGTCGGTCCGGGCGATGAGGATCCCGAACTCGGCCCGGTGGCCACCACTGGTCCAGATCTTCGACCCGTTAACCACGTATTCGTCGCCGTCGCGCACCGCCCTCGTACCGAGGTTGGCCAGGTCCGAGCCGGCGTCGGGCTCGGAGAACATCTGACACCAGAACTCCCCGCCGGTGAAGATCGGGTCGAGGTACCGGGCCTTCTGCTCCTCAGTGCCGGCCAGGGCGATGGTCGGGGCCGCCCAGCCGATGCCGATCGGATTCTCGGGCCGCCGCACCCCGGCCCGCCGCAACTCGTCGTCGATGATGATCTGGTGCATCGGATCGGCGTCGATCCCGTGGGGTGCCGGCCAATGGGGAACCACGTAGCCCGCGTCGTGGAGCTGGCGGGCCGTCGGCTCGGGATGGTCGCCCAGCCACTCCCGGACGGCCAGCCGGCGGGGATCGTCGTCCGGAGGGAAGTCGAAGTCCATGTCAGCGATTCTGGCCGTCAACCCACCCGGCGGCGAAGTCGGGACGACAGACGGTGCGGGTCAGCCCAGCATGCGTGCCACGATGCGACGCTGGACGCCGAACGGCACCACGCCCCGGGCCGCCCAGCGCAGCCAGGCTCCACGCCCCACCGGGCGACGGGTCCACGGGCGGCCACCGACGAGACCCCCGGAGAAGCAGCCGGCCACCACCCGGGCCACCACCATCGGGTCTCCTCCCAACTCGGCGGCCTTCCGGTCTGCATCGACCATGGCCTCGGCCAGGGCGGCGTACGGACCGTCGGGATCGCCGTGCCACGAGCCGTCCCGCCAGATACCAGTGGGGAACGCCCCCGGCTCGACGAGGGCCACGTCGATGCCGTGGGGGCCGACCTCGAAGGCCAACGACTCGGCGAACCCCTCGACCCCCCACTTGGACGCCGCATAGGCCGACCACGTGGGCAGGCCGCCCAGGCCGCTGGAGCTCGACACGCACACGATGCGGCCGCCGTGGGGCCGCATACGGGGCAGGGCGGCGTGGGTGACGGCCAGCGTACCCAGCAGGTTCGTCTCGATAACCCGACCCGCCTCGGCTGGTGGCAACTCCTCGAACGGCCCGACCGACACCACGCCGGCGTTGTTGACGAGGCCCACGATCCGGCCCACATCACCGGCCAACTCGACCCACCGGTCGGCCCGGGCGAACGCCTCGGCGATCGATGCGGGATCGGTGACGTCCATGGCCAGCACCTCGACCCGGTCGGCCACCCCGGTCTCGGCCAGCGCGGCGTCCAACGGTCCACGCCGGGCCAGGTCGCGCATGGTGGCCGCCACCCGGCGTCCCCGCCGGGCCAACTCCACGGTGATGTCCAGACCGAAGCCCGACGAACAACCGGTGACCATGATGACGCCCTCGGGGTTCCGGGGCGACGCCACCGGTGGGGCCTGGCGGGTGAGGCGACCGATGATCCGCCGCTGGATCCCGGCCGACACGACCCCCCGGGCGGCGAACCGGGCCCGGGCCGTCAACCCGACCGGATGACGCAGGCCCCTCCGACCCTCGACGACAGCCACCATGGTCGCCGACACCGACGCAGGGTCCAGAGCCCGTGCCCAAGCCCGGTCGTCGCCTGCCTCCACGCCCTCGACAAGGGAGGCATAGGGCCCGTCCGGGTCGCCGTGGACCGTGCCGACGTCCCACAGGCCGGTCCGCACCGACGCCGGTTCGACGATGGCCACGCCCACGCCCAGTGGATGCAACTCGTGGGCCAGCGATTCAGCCCACCCCTCGACGGCCCACTTGGACCCGCAGTAGGCGGCCAGGCCGGGCAGGGCCGACAGGCCGCCGACCGATGACACCACCACTACCCGTGACCCCTCGGTGGCTCGCAGCGCCGGGAGCGCGGCGCGGGTCACGTGCATGGCCCCGCCGAGATTCACATCGAACAGCCTTCGGATCTGGGCAAACGGGGTCTCCTCGAAGGCGCCGGCCACCCGGATCCCGGCGTTGGCCACCACGGCGTCCAGCGTGCCGCCGGTGGTGGCCAGCACGGCGGCCACCGCGGCCTCCACAGCCGCCCGGTCGGTCACGTCGACCCGGATCGGCTCGACCGAACCACCGAAGCCGACCAGGTTCGACGGCAGGAGCGGCGATTCGCCGGCCCGCAGGTCAAACCCGAACACCCGCCAGCCCCATCGGGCCAGGTCCAGGGCGGTGGCCTCCCCGATGCCTCCGGCCGCTCCGGTGACGATCGCCGTTCGCATGGGCCGAGATTAGGGGGCCGGAGCTAGGAGGTGGGACGCTCCACGGTGATCCGATCGCCCTGGCGGATGATGCCCGGCACCACCACGCGTGCATTGACACCCCTCAGGTTCATGGCCCGGCCCGCCTCGGAGTTGACGAACCGGTTGGCATCCAACCCGAAACGCCGGGTGAACTTGCCGCATCCTGTGTGGGGCTCGGTGGTCACCTCGATGACGGCGTCGCCGATCCGTAGACGCGACCACACCGGTAGGTCGTCGGGGGTCAACGACAGGTCGACGACCAGTTGGTCACCGGCCAGCGGGCGCCGCTCCGGGTCAGGAGAGACGAGGGCCAGCAGCCGACTGTTGATGAGGGTGAGCTGCAGTTCGGGATGCGGGCCACCGTCATCGGTGAGGTTGCACGACCGTTGGCTCCAGTTGTCGCGCACCAGCCCCTCGGCGACGTCCAACTCACCCTCGGCGAGCACCTCGCGGGTGCCCTCGGTCGGACGCCGCACGATCAGGTTCAGGATGCCGTCGTCGGCTGGCGACGCCAGCACTTCGTCGAGTCCGGCGTTGAGCTCATCGGTCGTCCGATGTTGCACGTCGCTCATGCGACCCGGTACCTCCCGATCTGGATGTCGTCCTCGCCGACGTCAGCGTAATTGTCCTGCATCCGTCCGTTGATGAACTCCCGCCACGTGAAGGACCGGTAGGCGGGTGCCCCGCCGTCGAGGACCGCCAGCGGCTCGATGACGGCATCTCGGTGCGGATTGAAAAACAGGGGAATGGAGTACCGGTCGGTGGTTGTCATAGGCACCACCCGGTGGACGGCCGCCCGGTACCGGTCATTGGTCCGTACCTGGGTGGTGTCCCCAAGGTTCACCACCACGGTCCCCGGTCGGGGTGGCACGTCGATCCACTCGCCCGACCGGTCGAGCGTCTGGAGGCCGCCAGTGCCATCCTGGAGCAGAAGGGTCAGCACCCCGGGATCGGTGTGGGCACCGAGCGCGGTGGGTCCCAGGGCGTTGAGTCCAGCCTGTTCGGCCTCGGGCACCGGATCGCCGACCGTGTAGTGGTTCAGCCGAACGGTGCTTGACGAGCGTGCGCCGGCACAGTGGTCGGCCGTGGTGGCCTCGAGCCCGAGGGTGTCATGCACCAGCCGGGTCGTCCGGGCCGCCAGGTCGGCGAAGGCGTCGAAGAAGGCGCGCATGGCCTGCTCGAAACCATCGAGCCCGGCAGGCCACTGGTTCATCGGCCGATCCGATAACCGTTCCAGATCGAAGTCGGGGTCGATGAAGTCAAAGACCTCCTTGTGGTCCCGGGTTCGCTTCGTGAGCTCGCGGTCGAACCAGCCCAGTGCCCGATCCTCAGTTCGGCGGATGGATTCCTTCACCTGCGGGTCAGCACCGAAGAACCGCCAGGTGGCGGCCCAGGTCCGATCCACGAGGTCCTCGAGACCGTGTCCGGCCAGCAGAAAAAAGCCATGGTCGGCACACGCCGCATCGAGGGCGACCAGCGACGTGTCGTTCGGTGATCCGACATCGACGACGGGCACCCGGTCCATGCGTCGACGCTAGGCCAGCCGACAGGCGACAGCCGGGTCGGAATCCGGCGGGCAGGCTGAACCAGACTCCCCCGATGGCAGCGAAGCGGGAGCGGACCGACTGGGAGGTCGTGGCGTTCCTGGCCTTCATGGGGATGTCGGTGGCCTTCGGCATCGACGCTTCGCTGCCCGCCTTCGACGAGATGCGGCCCGACGTGGGCCTGCCGCCCGAATCCAACCGGATCACCCTGGCCATCACCGTCTACTTCCTCGGGATGGCCGGTGGCCAGATCGTCTACGGCCCGATCTCGGACCGCTTCGGACGGATCGCCACCCTGCGGGTCGGCATGGCCGTCTACGCCATCGGCGCCACCGGTTCGATGCTGGCCACCGACTTCAGGTTCCTGTTGGGCAGCCGCCTCGTCTGGGGGCTCGGTGCATCAGCCGCCTCGCTGATGAACCTGGCCATACTCCGCGACCTCTACTCGGGCAATCGCATGGCCCGGATGATGTCCACCATCTCGGCCGTGTTCCTCGTCGGGCCGGTGGTGGCACCGCTGATCGCCGAGGGGATACTCCGGACGGCGTCGTGGCGGTGGGTCTACGCGTGCGGGCTCGTCCTGGCTGGCGCCGTCGTGGCGTGGAGCGTCCGCTTCGGCGAGACCCTGCATCCTGACGACCGGCGTCCGCTCCGGGTCCGGCCGACCGTCGAGGCGTTCCGGCGGGTCGTGACCAGCCGGCGGACGATTCTGTACGCAGCGACGCTCCTGTTCGTCGACGGGGCCTTCCTGATCTTCCTCGGAAGCACCCAGCAGGTGTTCGACGTCGTCTACGGGAGAGCCGACCAGTTCGCCTTCCTGTTCGCGGCGTCGGCCGTCGTCTTCGCGGTGGGTTTCCTACTCGTCAACCCGGCCATCGGACGATGGGGAGCCCACCGGGTCGGGCTCTCGGTCCTCAGCGCAGCCATCGCCCTGGCCGTCGTCCTGCTCATGCTGACCGTGGCCGCCGACGGCGTGCCGGAGTTCTGGACGTGGTTCTCCCTCATGGTGGTCGGAAACACGCTGCTGGCCCTCGTCACCCCGGTCGCCATGTCCATGGCGTTGGAACCAATGGGCGACCTCGCCGGGACGGCGGCTGGGATCCTCGGCCTGGGAGGCATCACGGCGGCCTCCCTGCTGGCTGCCTTCGTCGGCACGCACATCCACGCCTCGACCACCCCGTGGGCCGTGGCGTTCGTGGTGTACGGCGCCATCGGCCTCGGATTCCTGGTGGCCGCCGGGCGAACCCCTGAGTCGGCGCCGGAACGGGCGCCGGAATCGTCGCCCGTTCAGACATAGGTTGCGCGCCATGGACCTCCTCGACGCCTCCGTGCCGGTGGCGAACCTGTGGCGGGGGGCCGACCTCGGGAGCACCGATCCGATCGCCGTCGACCTCCCTGACGCCGATCTGGAAGAACTCGAGACGGCAGCCGTCGACCTCGCCGCCCGGGGCGTCGATCCGGTGGACGCCTCGACCGCCGACCTGCCACTCGGAGCACTCGAACCGCTGTTGGCCGACCTGCGCCACGAGGTGCTCCACGGACGGGGGCTCGTCCTGCTGCGGGGATTCCCGGTGGAGCGTTGCACGGTCGATGAACTGGCCCTCATGTTCTGGGGCTTCGGGCTACGCCTCGGGCGGGCCGTGTCCCAGAGCGTCATGGGCGAACGCCTCGGCCACGTGGTGAACGTGACCGACGTCGATCCCCATGCCCGGGCCTACCGCAACCGGTCCGAACTGGCCCCCCACAGCGATCCGGGCGACATGCTCTCCTTCCTGTGCATCCGACCGGCGCTGGACGGCGGGGTCAGCCGGTTCGTGAGCTCGCTCACCGTGTTCAATGAGATCCGACGGACCCGGCCCGACCTGCTGGCCCGACTGGCCCACGGTTACCGGTACCACCGGTTCGGCGAACAGGGCCCGGGGGACGAACCCATCACCCCCCACCGCCTTCCGGTGTTCAGCCTGTGCGAGGAGCTTGTCAGCGGTCGGTACGTCCCCGAGTACGTGCAGATCGCGGCAGACGAGGACGCCTCGGTCGTGCTGACCAACGCCGACCACGAGGCCCTAGACCTGCTACACGCCACCACGAACCGGGCCGACCTGGTGCTGGACTTCACCATGGCGGCCGGCGAGGCCGTGGTGGCCAACAACTACACGGTGTTCCATGCCCGCACGGCGTTCACCGACTCGCCGGAGCACCGCCGACACCTGCTTCGCCTGTGGCTGGCCGCCGAACCTCCCCGACCGGTGGTGCCCGAGACCCGGCAGTACCCGGATGAACCGGGCATCCCCCCGCAACCTGGTCGGACCCCTTCGTTCGCTAGTCGCTTCGACGAACCGTGACCGGGAGCCGTCACACCGGCGATCTCATCGGACCACTGTGCATCGTGGGCGCCATGGTGCTCACCGGCACGACCGGTACCGCCCAGGCCCTCGGTCCCGATGACATCGACGCCATCGCGGTCGGGGTGTTCCGCCTGCTGCTCGGCGGCCCCGTCCTGCTCGCCCTCTCCCTCAGGGGCGTGCCCTTCAGAAACCTGCCCTTCAGAAACATGGCCGTGGCCGCCGTCGCCATGGCCGCCTACCAGCCGCTCTTCTTCGGCGGGACGGCCCGCGCCGGCGTCGCGGTCGGCACCATCGTCACCATGGCCAGCGCACCGGTGTTCGCCGGCCTGCTGGAAACCGTTCTCCTCCACCGCAGGCCCGATGCCCGCTGGACGGCAGCCACCGCAGTAGCGGTGGTCGGGGTGATCCTGGTGATGGCACCACCCGGCGGGGAGGCGTTCGGCCGGACCGGGACACTGCTCTCGCTGGGGGCCGGCCTGGCGTACGCCACCTTCGCCATGGCCACCAAGCACGTGGTTGCCGACCACTCGCCGACAGCGGTCATGGGCGTCGCCCTGACCGCGGCCGGAATCCTGTTGGCCCCACTCCTCCTGATCGCCGACGTGGGTTGGGTGGCGACGGGTCGGGGCACGCTGTCGGTCCTCCACCTCGGGCTGCTGGCCACAGCGGCGGCCTACGTCCTCTACGGGAGGGGGCTGGCCCGGGTGCCGGTGGCCGAGACGACCACCTTGAGCCTCGTCGAGCCGGTCATGGCAGCAGGCCTCGGACTCCTGGTGCTGGGTGAAGCGTTCACCTGGCCCATGGCCGTGGGCGCCCTCCTGGTGGGCGGCAGCCTGCTGGTCGTCGGGACATCGGACCGGGCCACTGCTGGTCGCCCGAGCATCGGCTGAGACACTCCGACGGTGTCGACGACCAACGAAGTCAGGGTGCCGTTCGCCGTCAAGGCCCTGATCTTCACGTTCTTCCTCGGGGCATTCGCCGTGGTCGGCCAGATCACCATCATCGGCAAGCAGGTCTACGACCTGACGGGCAGCGAGCTCCATCTGGGCCTTCTGGGACTGGCCGAGTTCCTTCCGGTGGCCGTGCTGGCCCCGTTCGCCGGAGCGGCCGCCGACCGGTTCGACCGCCGGATGGTGTTCGGCCTGGCCACCTGCGGCGAGGTGGTGGCGTCGATGCTCCTCTTCCTCTACGCCCGGACAGACCCGACGTCGGTCACGCCCATCTTCGCCATCGTCCTGTTCTTCGGCCTCTGTCGCGCCTTCGCCTCACCAGCCGGTCGTGCACTTCCCATCGACCTCAGCCCACCGGAGGTGGTGGCCCGCGTGGTGGCCCTCAAGACGGTCGGCTACCAGGGCGGGTTGATCGTCGGCCCGGTCGTCTTCGGCTTCGCCTTCGTGGTCGACGAGTCACTGCCCTACCTGCTGTCGGCCATCGCCCTGGCCGCCGTGGTGGGCATCGTGGTGTTCATCCCCTCGTCGGGGGTGCGCCGTCTGGCCAGCACGGGGGCCCGGCAGGCCATCCACGACGCCTTCGAGGGCCTGCGGTTCATCCGGCGCAGCCCCATCCTGTTCGGCGCCATGGGCCTCGACCTGTTCGCCGTGCTCTTCGGTGGCGCAGTGGCCCTGCTACCGGCCATCGCCGAGGACCGCCTTGGAGTGGGAGCGGTGGGTCTGGGTTGGTTGCGGGCTGGCGTGGGTATCGGCGCCGGCGTGGTGGCCGTGTCCCTGTCGATCCGCCCGCTGCAGCACAACCTGGGCCGGATCCTGCTGTGGGTGGTCGCCCTGTTCGGCGTGGGCACCATCGGACTGGGACTGACTCGTACCTTCGCCCTGGCGTTCATCGCCATCGTGCTGCTGTCGGCGGCCGACGCCGTCTCGATGTTCATCCGCCTGACGCTGGTGCCCCTGGCCACCCCGGAGGACATGCGGGGCAGGGTGCTGGCCGTCGAGAACGTGTTCATCGGAGCCTCCAACGAACTGGGTGCCGCCGAGTCGGGCCTCACCGCGGCGTTCATGGGTCTGGTGGGGGCCGTGGTGTTCGGCGGGGCGGCCACCCTGGTCGTGGTGGCCGTGTGGTGGCGCCTGTTCCCGACCCTGCGCGACATGGACACCTTCGACGAGATCAGACCTGATCCGCCAACTGCATCGAAAGTGAGCCCATACCCATGATCGAATCCGCCATTGAGCGTTGGCACGCCGTCCTACGGGGGGAAGCCGGTCTGGATGATCTGCTCCACGAGGACTGCGTGTTCTGGTCGCCCGTCCTGTTCCGCGCACAGCGTGGTCGCGAACTGACCAAGTTGTACCTGCAGGCCGCGGCCCAGGTGTTCCCCGGTGACGCGGCCGAACCCACCGCCGACGCCGGCCCGGCCGGCAACGACCCGACCGGCGGGAACTCCGGCTTCCGGTACACCCGCCGCGTCATGGACGGGAACCTCGCCGTACTGGAGTTCGAGACGAACATGGGTGGAATCGCCGTGAACGGCGTCGACATCATCACCTGCGACGACGACGGCCTGATCGTGGAGTTCAAGGTCATGCTGCGACCCATGAAGGCCGTCGAGGCGGTCCGGGACCGGATGGCCGCCATGCTCGAGACCCTCGGCGGATCCTGAGCGTTCTTCCCCTACGTCCAGCCGGTGGCGCCTACCCGGTGGCGTCCAACGCCCCCCGGATGACGGCGGCCACGTCACGGCAGTGCCCGTCGGTCATGGTCAGAGGTATCCGTAGGTCACACAGGCCAGCCAGCACCGCCGAGGTGGCGTGCAGGACCTGTTCGTCGACGTACCGCCAGTGGTCGTAGCGGCTCGTGAAGCCGACCGGCTCGTCACGTCCGAACCACTTCACATGCACGCCGTGGGTCGCCGCGACGTCCAGCCACGCCGCCATCAGGACCGGGTCTGGTGAGCCGCCATCGGGACCGGTCACCGAGAACTGGATGGACGACGGCGCCGCCTCCTCCCCGTCGGGACGATCCGGTATCCGGATGCGGGGATCGGCACCCAGCAGGTCGGCCAGCACGCCGTAACGGGCGTTCCACGTGGCGGCCCGGGCCGGGAGTTTGACCAACTGGGGTCGGACCACCGCAGCGGCCAGGGCCGACATGCGCATCGAGAGGTTCGGCGTGGTCAGCCGGTGGCGTTCCACCACCGAGGCATCGGGCGCCGCACCGTGTTGGGCGTAAAGCATGTACGAGCCGCTCAGCAGCACGGCCCGGGCCGCCACGTCCTCGTCGTCGGTGACCAGCAGGCCGCCCTCGCCGGAGTTCACGTGCTTGAACGACTGGGTGGAGAAACAGCCGACGGTGCCGAACGTGCCGGTCGGTCGCCCACGCCACGCCGCACCCATGGTGTGGGCACAGTCCTCAACCACCGTCAGGCCGAGCGCCGTGGTCACCTCGGCGAGACGGTCCATGTCGGGCACGTGGCCCCGCATGTGCGAGAGCATCAGTACCCGGGCGCCGGACCGGTCGGCCGCCGCCTCCAGGTCATCGAGGTCGATCCGGTAGTCGGGGGTGACGCCCACGAACACCGGGGATCCGCCGGCGTGGACCACCGCCCCGGGCACCGGGGCCAGGGTGAAGGCATTCATCAGTACCGGTTCGTCGCGCTCGATACCGATGGCCATTAAGGCGGCGGCCAGCGACGCCCCGCAGCTGTTGAAGGCCACGCAGTAGCGCCGGCCGACCAGGGCGGCGAAGTCGGCTTCGAGGCCGGCCACGTCCAGTTCCCGGGCGCCCGTCTCGCCGTACCGGAACAGACGTCCTGAGGCCATCAGTTCGTTGGCCCGCCGGACACCGGCCTCGGGTATGGGCGGCTGCCCGGTGAAGTCGAGATCCACCATTGGCAGGTCGGGCATCGGGAGGACCGACTCCGACGGGTCGACCGCATCGTCGGTCGGTCTGGCGACCCGGAGGTCGGCCGAGCGGGCATGGCCCTCCATCCCCTCCAGGCGGCTGATCCGGGCGGCCACCGGGGCATGGGCCGCCGCGGCCTCCGGCGTCATCTCCTGCCACGTCAGTTGCTTGACGAACCGGTGCACGTTCAGGCCGCCGCTGTACCGGGCGGCCCGCCCCGTCGGGAGGATGTGGTTGGGGCCACTGGTCTTGTCTCCGAAGGTGACGTTGGTTAGCTCACCGAGGAAAAGCGAGCCGTAGTTCCGTAATCGGGCCCGCCACCAGTCGGGATCGGCGGCCATTACCTGGAGGTGTTCCGGGGCGTACTCGTCGCACACCGCTGCGGCCTCGTCACGGCTCTCCACGACGATGACCTCGCCGTGATCCCGCCAGGCAGCCACCGCCGAGGACTGGGCCGGGTCCGGCAGATCCTCGGCGTGCACCTGGGCGAGGCGGAGCACCTCGGCAGCCAGGTCGGTCGACGTGGTGACCAGCCACACCGGCGAATCGGGACCGTGCTCGGCCTGGCCGATCAGGTCGGTGGCCACGGTGGCCGGATCAGCGGTTCCGTCGGCCACCACCATCGACTCGGTGGGTCCGGCCACCACGTCGATGCCCACCCGACCGAAGAGTTGCCGCTTGGCCTCGGCGACCAGTGAGTTGCCGGGACCCACGATCACGTCGGCCGGTCGGCCGGTGAAGAGGCCGTAAGCCAGCGCTCCGATGCCCTGCACCCCACCCAGACCCAGGACGCGGTCGGCGCCGGCCAGATGCGAGGCGTGGAGGATCGCCGGGTGTACGCCACCCCGGTCAGGGCGGGCCGGCGAGGCGACGAACACCTGGTCGACCCCGGCCACCGAGGCCGTGGTGACGCTCATGAGCGCCGAGGCCACGTGGGCGAAACGCCCCGCGGGCACGTAGCACCCGGCCACTTCCACGGGCACAAGGCGCTGGCCGGCCACCAGCCCCGGAGAGAGTTCGACGGAAAACTCGGCCATCGAGTCCCGCTGGGCACGAGCGAAGTCGCGGATGTGGCGGTGGGCGAAGGCGATGTCGTCGATGACGGTTGACGGCAGCGACCCGGTGGCCGAGGCGATCTCGTCGGCCGTGACCTCGATGGGGCCGCTCCAGCCGTCGAACTCTGCGGCCAAGCTGGCCGCCGCCTCCTCGCCGCCCGCCTTTAGGGCAACCAACAGTTCGGCCACCCGACGGCCCACCTCGGGGTCGGCCACGTTCAGCGGCCGGCTGGCCTCCTTCAGGTACCTGCGGGTCACCGGCCGATGTTCCCACGGAACCCCACCGGAGGGCATACCTGCCGGACCTATCTGCGACGATGGATCCCTTGCCCGAAACAGATCCCCGACCCTTCGACCAGCCCGTCACCGATCTGGTCCGTCGGCTGGCCGCCAGCGCGCTGGACCACGTCGTCGATCCCCCGCGGGGCGACGACCCGGTGGTGCGGTTCGCCTCACCTGAGGAGCTGGTAACGGCCTTCTCCTCCTCGGTGGGCCTGGCCCTCGGTGAACACGCACCGGCCCACGACACTGACGCCGTCGAGGCGGCTGCACGGACGGTGCTCCACCACTCCGTCCACACCACCCACCCCCGGTTCCTGAACCAGAACTTCGCCGGCGCCGACCCGGTGGCCGTGGTGGGCGACTGGCTGGCCGCTGCGCTGAACACGGCCAACTCCACGTTCGAGATAGCGCCGGTGTTCCACCTGCTGGAGAGCGCCCTGCTGAGCAAGTTGGCCCACCTGGCCGGCTTCCCCTCCCCGGGGCCTAACGAGGCGCCGTCCAACCTCCCGCCGGGGATGTTCTGCCCGGGTGGATCAGTCGCCCTGTTGTACTCCCTGCAGTTGGCCAGGCACCGGCTACAACCCGACCTCGTCCGGTCCGGGTCCAACGCTCAGCCGCTGTCGGTCTTCGTGTCGGACTCCGGCCACTACGGGGCGGGCAAGGCGGTAGCCATGCTGGGCATCGGCACCGATGCCGTGGTGGAGGTGGCCACCGACCACGGCGGGGCCATGGACCCCGCCGCCCTACGGGTCGCCCTGGCCACCGCGGTGGCCGAGGGGCGTACCCCGCTGGCCGTCATCGCCACCGCCGGCACCACGGTGACCTGCGCCTTCGATCCGCTCAACGAGGTGGCAGACGCCTGTGCTGAACACGGCGCGTGGTTCCACATCGACGGTTGCTACGGGGCCTCCGCGCTGTTCTCGGCCGACCACCGCCACCGTCTGGCGGGGTCGCACCGTGCCGACTCGATGGTCTGGAACCTCCACAAGATGATGGGCGTCACCCAGCAGTGCACGGCCCTGTTGCTGCGCGAACCGGAACGCCTCGACGCCTGCTTTTCATCGGGCGCCGAGTACCTCTTCCAGCCAGATAAGCAGTTCGGCGAGTGGGACTCAGGCGACCGGACCTACCAGTGCGGACGGCGGGTCGACGCCCTGAAGCTCTGGCTGACGTGGAAGGCCCGCGGGGATGACGGCTTCGCGGCGCGGATCGACCACGCGGTGGCCATGGCCGACTTCGCCCGCATGGTGATCGGCGCCTCAGCCGGGGCGTTCCTCCCCGTCGTGGACACCGGGTTCACCAACGTGGTGTTCCTATGGGTGCCGCCCGAGCTCCGACCGCTGGATCTCGAATGCCTGTTCTCAGAGTGGTCCGAGGGCCAGTCCGGTGACGTGTGGGACCGGCTCCACCGGTTGGCCCCCCGAATCAAGGCCCGGATGCAGGCCGATGGAACGGCCCTGATCGGCTACCAGCCGATCCACGGGGTCAACACCTTCCGCGTGTTGTTCATGAACCCGACGGTCGGACCGGACGACATCGAGGCGGTACTCGGCCACATCGCCCGGTACGGCGCCGAGGAGTGGGCCGCCCTCGATTGAACGGCCCCGGGGCCGGTCAGGCCTGGAGGCCGTCCAGCCAGTCGCCGACGATCCGGTTGAACTCGTCGGGCCGTTCCTGGTTGGGGAGGTGCCCGGTAGTCGGAACCTCGGCGTATACGGCCCCCGGGATCCCGTCGGCCAGGAACTGTGAGTCCGACGGCGGGCAGACCCGATCGTGTTCGCCGACGACCACAAGCGTCGGGACGTCGATCCGACCCAGGTCGGCGGTGTGGTCGGTTTCGGCGAGCGAGGCTGCGGCGTGGCCGTACCCGGGCATCCGGCAAGCCGTGGACATGATGGCCGCCACCCGGTCCACTACCTCGGCTGGTGTTTCGTCGGCGACCAGCAGGGGGGTGCGGTCCCGGACGAAGGCCTCGGGGTCGGCCGCGTACTGCTCGGCCCGCAGCCGCATCATGTCGGCCCGCTCGGCGTCGATGCCCGAGCCGCGACTGGTGTCGGCGAGGACCAGGGCCCGGAGCCGGTCCGGATGGCGCAACGCGAACCGGGTGGCGATCACCCCGCCCCAGGACACGCCCAGCACGACGGCCCGGGCCACGTCCGCGTCGTCCAGCAGACCGACCACCGCGTCGGTGAACCCGTCGATGCCCGGAGCGTCGGCCGGGTCGTCGGACTCGCCGTAGCCCGGAGCGTCGGGGGCCAGCAGCCTCCAGCGGCCAGCGAGGCCGTGGACCTGGCCCAGGAACGCGTCGCCCGAGGATCCGATCCCGTGCAGGAGCACCAGGGCCGGCGCACCGGGATCCCCCGCCTCCATGACGGTCAGCGGACCCCGTCGAACCCTCGTCGCCTCGATCATCGTCCCGTCACCTTTGCAGCCCTCATCTGGTAACCCGTTGTCCGGTTGGGACATGATGCCCCGCATGAGCAACTCCACACTGAAGGTCGGCGTCCAACTCCACCCCCAGGCCACCACGGTCGAGGCTCTGCGTGACGCGTGGCGAAAGGCCGACGACATGGGGGCCGACTCGATCTGGATCTGGGATCACTTCTACCCGCTCTACGGGGAGCCGGACGCCGAGCACTTCGAGGGGTGGACTCTGCTGTCGGCCATGGCCGCTGACACGTCCAACGCCATGCTCGGCACGATGGTGACGGGCAACTCGTACCGGAATCCGGAACTGCTGGCCGACATGGCCCGCACCCTGGACCACCTGACCGGTGGGCGCATGTATCTGGCGGTGGGTGCCGGCTGGTTCGAACGGGACTACGACGAGTACGGCTACGAGTTCGGCACGGCGGGCAGCCGCCTCCGCCAGTTGGAGGCTGACCTGCCCCGGATTCGCAGCCGGCTCGGGAAGCTGAACCCCCCACCCGTGGGTTCGATGCCGTTACTCATCGGGGGTTCGGGCCGCAAAGTCACCCTGCGGCTGGTGGCCGAATACGCGGATGCGTGGAACTGCTTCGGCCCGCCGGAGAACGTGGCCGAACTGTCGGCGATCCTGGACGACTGGTGCGCCAAGGTTGGTCGGGACCCGGCCGAGATCGAGCGCACGGTCTGCATCGCCCCCGATGACGTCCACGACGTCGGTCGATACCTCGACGTCGGCGTCGACCATCTGGTCATCATGACCGGCGACCCCTTCGACCTCACCCCGTTGGAGTCGCTGATTACCCAGCGGGACGCCTTGGACTGATCCGGTCGTTCACCTACGCTCGTGGGCCAACACCAGATCCCGGGAGCGGCCCATGACCGATGCCACCACCTCTTTTTCCTGCACCAAGTGCGGGGGGACCACCTGCGAGACGGGCGAGATCCGCACCACCGGGTCGGGTATGAGCCGGTTCCTGAACCTCCAGAACCAGAAGTTCGGCTTCATGGCCTGCAAGGCCTGCGGCTACGCCGAGTTCTACCGACTGGATGGCAGAGGAGGCCTCGCCACGGTATTGGACATCCTCAGCAACTGACCAGGTTCAGAGACCGATGCGGGTAGCCACACCGCCGATCCGGACCCGGTCTACCCGCCCACTGACCACCTCGACCTCGGAGCACACCGCCGACGGCCGACCCATCTCGATGCCTTGACCCGCCACCAGAACGTGGTGCCCGTCGACTCCCACACCGAGCAGGTCTTGGCGAACTAGCCAACAAGCCAAGGCGCGGTTGGTCGTCCCGGTGGCCGCCGCCTCATCGGTTCCCACCGCCGGGCATAGGTCCCGACACCGGTAGTCGTGGTCATCGTCTGCCACTTCGGTGACAATCAGAGCGACCGTGTCGACGCCGATCCGGCGACACCATCCGGCGAGACCGTCGAAGTCTGGTGCTACCGCTGCCATGGCCGACAGGTCTTGGAGGGGGACTATCAGGTGGGTGAAGTCGGAAACCGTCCGCTCTATTGGCAGACAACTGTCAAGGCTGTCAATGGCGACGCCCAGCCGCGCCGCCACCTCTGCGGGATCGACGCCACTGGGCTCGAAGAATGCCGGAGCGAGGTCCATCCAGACCTCAGGCCGACCATCCTGCCTGCGGCGCACCTCCACCTCGACAGTTCCTCCAGTTGATCGGACGACCAGATCGACCCGACCATCGGCACCGGGCACCACCACCTCCTGTTCGACAAGTGATGTGACCAATCCGACCGTGCCATGCCCGCACATCCCATATTCGGTCGTCGTCGAGAAGAACCGGACATCGATGATCCCGTCGGCGAACCCGGTGACGAAGCAGGTGGCCGGAGCACCAACCTCGGCGGCCATCTGCTGCATTGTCTCTGCGTCTAGCTCCGAGGCGTCGACCGCCACGCCGGCTGGACTCCCCCCAGACGCCACCTCAGAGAACGCCAGGTAGAGGACGACTGGTGGTCGGATCAGATCCGGTCGTGCCACGGCGCGGCCTCCTCGAACCCTCGGGCGAGACGTAAAACGGTGGCCTCGTTGCCGAACGCCGCTCCGATCTGGATGCCCACCGGCAGACCACTAGAGCACCGACCCAGTGGGACCGAGGCTGCGGGCCCACCGGTCACGTTGAACAGTGGGGTAAACGGGATCTCGTCCAGCATCCCTGAGATATAGGTAGGCCAGTCACTGCCACCCATGTCCATCATCCCTAGCGGTCGGGCCGGAGCGGCCAGAGTCGGGGTGAGGAGAATGTCGTAATCCTCGAAGAAGCGTTCCATGGCCCGGGCCGTCCGGTGAAGTTCGTCAACGGCCCGGCGATGGTCGTCGGGGCCGATCCCCCTGCCGTGACGGTAGGCAGCCAGGGTGGCTGGCTCGAAGAGATCCGTCGGGTCTCCAGCCGGGTGGACCTGAAGGATCCCAGCGACGGTGGCGTGGACGTTGGCCGCAAACACCGCGGACAGTGCTTCTCGCACGGCCCACCCGTCGACAGGTGGCCGAACCTCGGCCACCGCACAGCCCAGGACCTCGGCCAGACCTGCCGCCTGACAGGCCGCGGTCCGGCAGGCCTCGTCCACCAACTCGCCTGCCAACCCTTCGGTCCAAAGGGCGATCCTCAATGGCTGTAGCGGCCCGTCTATGGCGCCCACGAAACCGCCGGCGGGAGACGGGGCGTCGGCGATACCGGGTGGAGATCCCGGGAAAGGGCCGTGGGTGACATCGAGCAGCAGTGCCGAGTCGCGCACGCTGTGAGTGACGGCATGGCTCGTACTGAGGCCATCAAGGCCCTCGACGGCGTCATTTCCAAGCGGAACCCGACCCCGGGTGGGCTTGAGCCCGAACAACCCGCAGTTACTTGCAGGGATCCGGATCGACCCACCGCTGTCAGTGGCGTGAGCCGCCGGCAACATCCCGGAGGCCACGGCACACGCCGAGCCGCCACTGGACCCACCGGCACTACGGGTCGGATCGAACGGATTCGGGGTCGGCCCTCTCAGAGCCGGTGAGGTACAGATACCCATGCCCATCTCCGGGGTGTTGGTCTTGCCCAGCACCACCAGACCGGCATCTCGCATCCGCCCCACAAGGACCGAGTCGACGGTTGGGACCACGTGGCGCAGGGCCCGGCTCCCGTTCGTCGAGGGCAAACCAGCCACATTGGTGTTGAGGTCCTTGACCAGGTACGGCACGCCATGGAATGGGCCCGACGGAACACCGGCCCCCACCCGGTCCCGAGCGTCGGCAAAGGCGGGAAGGACCACAGCGTTCAGCCTGGAGTTCTGCGCCTCGATCCGGGCAATCGCCACTTCGACCAGCTCGGCGGCCTTGACCTCGTTGGAGACCACTAGTTCGGCCAATCCCGTCGCGTCATAGAGACCGTAGGCCTCGTCGATCGACACCCGGGGACGACCTCAGTCCCCGTCCCACAGCGGGTAGGTCGACAGCGGGGCGACCCCGTCGGTAGTGACCCGCACCATCTGCTCAAGCTTCACGCCCTCGGCTCCACCGTCGGGCCCGACGTAGGACTCCACGGACAACACCAAACCGTCCTCCACCTCGCCGTCGTAACCGCATCGCTCCCAGTCGGCTGGGTACGGAATTTTCGGATACTCGTCCGACATGCCCACCCCATGGAACGCACACGCGTACCGGTTCACCCACACTTCATCTGGTTGGCGCCAAGTGGCCGCTGATAGTTCTCCAAAAGATGCTCCGACTCGCAGTAGCGCCATGTTGTGCTCGACCTCGTGGCGAGCCATCTCGTAAAGCCTCCTCTGTTCGAGCGTCGGCTCTCGGTGGCCGTTTAGACCCCTGCAGACAAAGGTGCGGGAGATGTCAGCGCAGTAGCCGAATGGACCGATCATGTCTGTGTCGAAAGCCACTAGGTCTCCAGCCCCGATGGCCCTTGGCCCAGCCTCCTGATACCACGGGTTGGTGCGGGGCCCCGAACAGAGCATCCGGCCATCGAACCAGTCGCCGTCGTGGGACACGTTGACCTGGTGGATCAGGGACCACAGGCCATTCTCGGTCATGCCGGGTACCAGGGCGGCCTCCATGACGGCCATACCGTGCTCTGCCACTTCGACGGCATGGCCGAGGGCCACCATCTCAAGGTCGGACTTGCGGCTACGGGCCAACTCGACAGTCCCCTCAGCGTCAACGGTTTGGATCCCGGCTTCGACCAGAGCGGCATGTGCCGAAGGCAACAGTCGCTCTACGCCCACCCGGGCACCAGTCCCAAGCCCCGCTCCCACTAGGCCAGCAACTACGTCGCCGGCAAAGCGCCTCGCCACCTCGAACTGATCTAGGCCTGAGTCAAAGCCGGTGACCGCGTTGGCTGGGAGGAACTCGTCGACCAGCGGCACATCCGTGGCATTGGCCCCGTGCATCACCACCGGTCCTTGGGCGGGCACCAGTAGGTAGGACGTCGGTATATGGGCTTGAAAGGTGTTGTAGCAACGGTATTCAACGGCATATCGGAGGCTCACTGGATTGTGGAGGACCAGCAGGTCTATCCCGTTGGCCACCATGGTGGACCGCAGCCGGACGAGCCGACCTGCTGTCATGGCCCGCACGTCAAGGTCCGGCCTCGTGATCACGGTCGCGGAACCTACACCGGACCTATCGCACTATTCAGATAGTCATGGCACTCAGTGGGTTCGCTTAACTACCGTCAGGTCATGACTCAGCAGCCCATTGATTCCGAAGTCCTGAGCCCCGACGCCGAGTCGTTCCAGCGTTTCCACACCGAGGTACTACCTGGTCGTATTGCCGCTGGAACCGGTGCTCTGGCCCATGACTACTTGTCTGGCAAGGGGGCCTTGGCCGTCCGTACACCAGCTGGTTCTTGGACCTACGTCCCAGTCGAAGGATCTGTCCGGTTGGTCGAGGGCGAGGACAACGCCGACGTGGTGGTGTCAGTCGGTCTTGAGGCGTGGCTGGGCCTGACCTCAGACCTCGACACTGCCCCGGGCCTGCTCTACACAGACCGAGCCACGGTGCCATTCGGCGATCCCCTCCGGTTCATGGGTTGGGAGCCTGGCCTCCGTGCCTTGTTCCATGGCCTCCCGATCTTTGATCCCGAAGCCGTCGACCTGCGCGACGTCGATGGTTCGCCACTCGACCCGACCCGGACGTTTCCATTTGCCCAACTGAAGGCCACCGCTGCTGACGCTGCGAATTTCCTTCGAACGGCCGGTTATCTGTGTGTCTCTGGCGTCTTCAGCACCGACGAGGTTGACGTCATGCTGGACGACGCGAAGATCCTCGCCGACGAGGCTCGACCCGGTGACATGACCTCCTGGTGGGGTCGAGATGGAAACGGAACCGAGGTCTTGACCCGCGTTCTACGGGCAGCCAGCCGACCCAGCCTGAACGCTCTCATTGATGACCAGCGGGTGCGGCAAATCGTCGGGATCGCCGACGAGGAGTTGGTCCCCAGCGTCGACGATGGTCCGGAATCAGTCGACAGGGTGACCGTGTTGTGGAAGCGACCAGGCATGACCGATGGTCTCGGGGATCTGCCGTGGCACCGGGACTGCGGTATGGGTGGACACGCCAACCGCTGCCCTTCGACGGTCTTGA
>Ga0315319_10000109_pt1 | contig 21715 bp, 27 predicted proteins | sample M1500m3416metaG_FD_203463 | JGI IMG/M metagenome (GOLD analysis project Ga0315319, IMG submission 203463) | Ammonia-oxidizing marine archaeal communities from Monterey Bay, California, United States - M1 500m 3416 | ecosystem: Environmental > Aquatic > Marine > Intertidal zone | place: USA... | reverse complement strand
TTAACGTTGTAGGGCTTGGCGCTATCAAAGAAGGCGTAACCCTTGCTGGACATAACTTTTTCTACTTGATCTTTAATAACCACCGCGTGTAATCCTTTGATTGTCGACATAATCTCACTGATCCTTCTAGTATCTTATGTAATTAGGTCGGCAATACCAAATTTAACTGCTTCTTCTGCGGAAAAATAAACATTTACGTTTCTGCCGATCATTCTTTTAAGTTGTCTCGATGAAAGTTTAGATTCGGAGACTAAAGCTCCCACGAATTGTTCCTGAATACTCTTAATCTCTGATAGATCACTTTGGAGGGCGGAGACAAACCCAACATTTTCCCCAGAAATACTGTGAATCATGACACGAGCGTTCTTTCCTATCGTTCTCTTACCCTTCACGCCTGCCGCTAGCAACAGAGATCCGGCGGACATTGCTCTGCCTGTTGCGTGGGTGATCACTAGATATCCCTGATTATTTAGGCGCCGTATTGTATCGTAAATAGCAAACATGTTATAGGCACAGCCACCTGGAGTGCAAATATAAATGTTGATCTCTGAGCCAACTGGAAAGTCGGGATCATCTTCTAGCTGTAATAGACCAGTTAAAACATCTGGTGTTGTTTCCTCGTCTATTTCTCCATACAACAATATTGTTGCTGAGATCTTTTCTTCTTCCATACTATTTCCTCCTTGGCATGTTCATCTCTAAATATTCCATTGCTCCTCGCCAGTCGTCATACATCGCGAGTCTTGTAAGATTGGTTGGATAGTGCGATAAAAGTCTCTGGATCGATCTCTTCTTCCATTGTTCCATAGTGAAATCATCTTCGTTAATTGTAATCTTAATAGCATTAGGATCGTGATCAAGTTCCTTCATCAGCATATGTTTCGCAGTTTTCATAAAGGCTGCATCCTCAAGCGATAAAGCAAGCATACAAATACACTCTAGCTCTATCTGCCTAAAGATGATTAGGCCAGCGCCTGTGCCTAAAACTCGGCTGATCACTGATTTAACAATCCAGCCAGCGAGAAAGCCAGAAAGAAATATAATCATTTCGCTCATCTCTACTCCTAATAAAAAGTAACCGCACCAACTGCGAAGGGGCAGGGTGGTGCGGCACTTTCAAAAGAACAAACTTTCAATTTATTTTCGTTATTGCTTGCGTTCTTTGAGCATAGTTTGCAAACGCTCAAATACTCTATTTGTAACTTCTTGTACCAAAATTCCATCGTCTACGAGTTGAATGGATTCATTCTGTTCGTGTTGGCCTCTGCCGTGACTGCCTCCGTTGGGATTTCTTTTCTCATCGATGGCATCTTCTTCAAGGGTGTCATCAGATTCCGCTAGGGGATCGGCGCCACAACTAGTGGTAGGCTCTCCCATCTCATCTTCTACATTCTCACCTAGCATCATTTCAGCTACGATTTCACGAATGCGTGCTTCGAGAGCTAGTGCCTCTTCGTCTTCGGGAGCTTCATCGCCTAGTTCGGCTTCGGGCTCCATACCCAACTCTTCTTCGCCACCTAGTTCAGCTTCAGGCTCCATACCTAGTTCCTCTTCGTCACCAAGTTCTGCGCCCATGTCCATTTCGGCTTCTTCATCACCGCCTTCAACATCAAGGTCGACTGCGACACCGTGATCATCAGCAACATCGGAGATTGCGCCGACAACTGCGTCGACCATATCCTTGACTGCATCTTCGGCTCCGCCTGCTGCGGGCGCCTCTAGTTCAGCTTCATCATCTAGTTCAGCTTCAGGCTCCATGTCCATCTCTGCATCAGCTTCGGGTTCCATGTCCATCTCTGCATCATCAGCAGGCATGTCCATCTCTTCCTCTTCTTCCTCGAAGAGTCCGTTAGTGAATGCGCTAGTTGCGTTTTCGTTAATAGCCGCCAGCTTCATAAAGCGGCGGATAGTTCCTTCGTTTAGTAAATCTTTCTTGCTCATTTGAATTATTCTCCTTTGTTGTTCTTTCGAATGATATAGCTCATTATGAGCATAGTTTTGCAAACTTTCTTGTATAAATAGTGTTCTGAAATGGAAAAAGCCATTTTTTATAGGTCTGAGGCCCCTGATTCGATAATGTCGTAAATATTTCGTATTTCGCCATCATTTAACGACATTTCATCTCTAAGCTTATCACCCTTATTCTTAAGTCTCTTAATTTTATTGCGCCGATTATGGCTTTGAATCTTGTTTTTCCTGACATAACTGTCTAGAAACTCTACCAACAAGTCATCCTCTCTATATAGTCCTTCCATAATAGCATAGAAGAACTTTTTGCGAGTACTGAATCCAAGTCTCTTAAACAAGACATGAATCTGTGCTACTTTTTGTTCTTCTATTTCTATTGTTACTTTCATTTATACGCTGAGATCACTAGCAATAACCATTGAGGTGCTTCCATGCTTAGTATCGAATGTTGCAGTCCAGCCTACTGGCAGAGTCCAGGCTTCAAGAACTTTAGATGCTGGAATTGTGATGCTATATTCAATGCTATACTTTCCATACTTGCGATCATATGATTCTAGAGAAGTCTCCGCAAACCAGCAAAGGGCCCCATCTTGAATCGCTTGAACTGCATTGTCGGTTACTCCGTCTTCGATAACAGACCAGAAATCCTCAAGAGTTCCTTCGTCTCCGATTGCCAGCATAGCTTGAGTAACGCCAGATAGCGAACCCGATTGAAGTTCGTTTGCTTCTTCAAACTCATCGATAACTTCGCAGAGGTATCCTCCTCGCATCATGGCGTCAACAAGGCCACGATACTCATTATCAGTACTATCGAACTCCTTGTCCAACATAGCAAGAACTAGTAGATCCTGGATTCCCCAGAATTCATCGAAAGCATCATCATGATAATCCTCGTTATAGTGAGCTACTTCTACTCCTTCTGAATAAGTGAATACCACTTCCAGATCTTCTGCTGTAGTATTCGTCTCTTCGATTACATTTTTCAGAGTTTGTTGTAGGGTTTTGGTTGACAATTGATTCTCCTGTTTGGGTTATTTGTTGTTAAGGATGTGGGTGTCGGATTCTCTTTGTCCTCCGACTGTTTGTTTAATGAAGCGAGCCTTCGCAGAAAAGGATGCAAGATCGCGGGCCCCAGAATATGATAAACCTGATTTAATGCCGACAACTAGCTCGTCTAAGACGGCGGATACTGGGCCTCGAAAGGGCACTGTCGCAGAGATGCCCTCAATTGAGTTGTGTGTGCCTTTCCAGGCGTTCTGGGCTTCCTTGCTGGCCATACCCCGGTAAGTCTTCACTTTGCCCCTATCGGTCATTATGACCTCTCCTGGGGATTCAATGGTTCCAGCGAGAAGTGAGCCGACCATAACATAGTCTGCCCCTGCTGCTAGGGCTTTGCAGATATCTCCAGAGTTGCGGATGCCTCCATCGGCAATGATGTAAGCTCGGGAGCTACATTGGGAAGAGGCGCAGTCTAGAACTGACTGGAGTACAGGCATGCCGTGGCCAGTCTGGATGCGAGTTGAACAGATAGATCCTGAGCCTACTCCGACTCTGACGCTATTTGCTCCCCATTCTACTAAATCTTCGAAGCCTTCCTTGGTCGCGACGTTACCGGCGATTATGTGGATGTCGCTAGCGAACCGTTCTCTAAGCCGTCGCAGGGTATCTCTCATCATTGTGTGGTGACCGTGGGCGACATCAATACAAACGTACTTAGCACCCATTGAAATTAACTTGGCTGCTCTTTCAATCGCGTCACCGTTCATCCCAACGGCCACTGCAACATGGTCAAGGGGCTCGGACACACCGAGATTGTAGGCCGAGAACAAATATTCTTTGAGCATCGATGCCTGTTCGTGAATCGTATTGTAGCGATGCAGCACCGATAGTCCGCCATACTGTGCGATGGCTGACGCCATAGGGGCGCCGGTTACCGTGTCCATCGGAGAGGCAATGATCGGAACACTCAGTGTAGATCTGCCAAATCGTGATTCTAAAGTAATCTCCTTGCGACTATTGATAGATGAAACTTGTGGTACTAGCAGCACGTCATCGTAGGAAAGTGTTTCTCTGAATTTATCAGTCATACTACTTTACCTCCTGATGTCATAGCGCAGATCTCAGGTTGCTTTGCTTCTCCAAATACGATTACTGCCGATGGGAAGGGGCATGCAGTTTTTGCTCCGGAGAATTTTAGTCTTCCTTTAACAAAGTATATCCTGTTAGCTCTCATACAATACTCATGCCAATACTTTGTATCTGTTCTCGCTGGAATTAAACATACAACTTTTGTGTTTGTTTTACAACTCTCTTCATATGCTTTTTGAATCCATCTTTTGATCTCTCGACCGTATGGAGGATTCATGAAGACAGTGTGACCTTCCCAATCTTTCTCTAACCCATTGTCGGCTTCAGTATAATACTTCTGGCACTTTGCTGTAAGAAGTGAAGCGCAGGGGTCTAGCGTGAACCCGTGTGTCTCATTGAGTTCATCAAAGAAGTCTTGTGGGGTTTCCCAATCATCCTTCTCGGAACTAAACCCAACGGCTCCAGATTCCTGGCTCCATAAACTAGCTGGCATCGATATACTCCTTGACTACTTTTTGTGCTGCTTCCCAACAGGTTGGGCAATAAAGCCTGACTTTCTTTTCTTGTTGTCTAACTGTTACGAACCAGGACGTGACCATATCTTTATTCTTCTTATCAAAAGGAGAGGTACAGGCTGTACATTCATCCGGTAATCTATCAAACATGCCCATCTTCTCAGCCAAATCTTTGTTGCCTGATTTTCTCTCTTGGGATGCTGCTGTTCGTCTTTGTTTTCTATTCATGATAATAATATAACATACTCTGGGGGTTTGTCAAGGGATTAATTTAAAAATACTGGGGCGGGTGGAGTCGAACCACCAACTTCCGCATTAACAGTGCGGCGCAACTGCCAATTGTGCTACACCCCAATAGATGGCACACCCGATAGGATTCGAACCTATGACCCTCGGCTTAGAAGGCCGATGCTCTATCCATCTGAGCTACGGGTGCAAGAACCCTACCACTTCGTGGGACAGTTCGCAGGGCTTGAGTCATCTGGTAGTTCGAATGGATCGATATCGCCAGATGAAGTATCAAATCCAGTTGTTACAGTAGTCTGCTTATCTGAAGACCCTAGCGCGCCTTCACCTCGTGACGAGATGTTCCGGTTAATAGCGCTCAGAAATTCTTCTTCGACTTCATCGAGGCCAAAGTGGACTACTGGAATGAGAACTGCTTGTGCAATCTTCTGGCCGGGTGTGACTTGTTGGTCATCCGTACCAATGTTGTGAAGGTTGACAAATACTTCTCCGTCATATCCGGGATCTACTACGCAAGCTCCGACAACTAGGCTTCGCTTCGCAGCATTGCCTGATCGGTTCTTGATCTCCAGCATATGATTTTCAGGGATTGCAAAACGCAAGCCTGTTTGTAGTAGTACAGAATCGCCGGGTCGGACAACTACTGTCTTTCCGTTTGCAGGATTGAATGGAATATCCAAACCAGCATCTGTGGGGTTGGCTCGGGCAGGAAGAACCCCACCGCGTGTGCGAGAATATTTAATGTTCATGTTAAACTCCTTTTGTTATTCTCTTTGAAATTGTTTAGGGTAATAGGTTATTTAGTTCTGCGATCTTAGCAGGAGTAAGTTCCGAAAGTTCAGTGATTTCTCCAGGGCGTGTGGGGAGTGGAAGACCTCTTCGGCGGAGATCCTTCACCCTAACCTGTAACATGGTACGATGGTTGTCCGTGATCGAACTAACCCCAAGAAGAGTAAGCGCGTCATCAAGTGATGTACCATCTACCCAGGCTGTTACTAGTGCCTCATATGTTACCTCTTTTCCTATAAACGCTGACATTGTTGTTGTTTCCTTTTATCGGCTCTTGAGGGTTGCGAAGATGTTAACAAACTCATCGATGTTAAAGCCGTCGTCCTTAAGTAGTCTGTAGGCTTTCACAGTCATAGAAATTTCTTCCTTTGTTAGCCAATCAGCGTCAAGAAACTCCTTCTTGAGTTCTCGCTTCTGTTCCTTGTAGGGATCCATAGCGTCTTCAAGTTCTCGCAGTGATCGAATATATTCAACCATCTTCTGTTCTTTTTCTGTTTGAGCACTTTGCTCGATTACAATTTCATTATCAAAATCAACAATATTGTTCATTTTTATTCTCCTATTCTAGATCGATGTCTAGTGTTACTGTCATTTTAAGTGCTGGTACCCGAATCTGATTAGCCAGGTTATGCTTCTTTGCCTCTTCGGGCTCCAAGAACCAATCAGCGTGTCCCTTCTTGTGTGTGATCTTTAGAAAGTGATCGTCCTTCTTCCCACAGTTGCGAGCCATCATAGTATAAATCTTCTTATTTAGTCTATCTGCCTCTTCTGCGCTTGCTTTAATATCCTCGACCTTTCCAAGCGCTCCGCCGGCAACATCATGAATCATAATGGTTGCGTTGGGGTCCATAAAGCGAAGCCCTTCTTCACCGAATGTGAACAGAACAGCGCCACAGGACATAGCCTTGCCTTCGATGATAGTAGCAACTGGAATCTCCGAATGTTTGATCGCGGAGATCATAGATAGGAGAGAATATACTTGCCCTCCATATGAGTCGATTACGATTGGGATGACTTTCTGTCCAGTGTTGTGGGCATAAGCCATCTCGGCATGAAACTTTTCTGCTGCCTCTTCATCAAACTTGTTGACCCTGATGATAACGGGGTCTTTACGAAGTTTGACTTCTTCAATCATTCCTGGTACATCTGATTTCCAGAGCATTAACTCTCCTCTTGTTTATTGTGTATATAATATAACATGTTAGCTGGTCTTGTCAAGTAATTAATCTGTTTTAAATTTAAAATTTTCTTTTCCGAAATGTTCATTCAGTTCAAAATTAATCTCTTGAATTGAGAGGGCCTTGACATACGAAACATTGTTATAATATTTTGAATAATCAATCTTCTCCGACCTGAGTACTGCTTTAACATCTTCGCGATCAATGTTGAAATACATTGTTGTTGTTTTGGCGTCTACTCTATCTTCTTCAATGTCCTTTGTCTTGCCACAAGAGTGACCAAAGACTATCATCTGAAAGTTTGCGCCTTCGACGTAATCTGGTCGAGATACCTCTTCTTTCGTATACAATTGGGATCCCTCGTAAGGTTCTCCAGTTTCCTCGAAAAGAATCTTTTTAAATTTCTTATAAGACATCTCCTTTTTCATTACCGGCAAAATCTTCTTAACAAGTCCGTGGTCCGGTATTTCAACCTTTCTTCTTTCGTAATCTTCACGTTTCCAAATTTGAAAAACAGTATTCAGGACATCCTTCTTTGCTGGCTTTTGGCCCTCGGGAAGATCAAAGCAATTTTTTTCCATTTCAATATCTGCGATGCAGTGGAAATTCTTGTTTAGCGAGTTCCAAGTTGTCCATTTCCTCCATGCTTGAGGTACTAAAAAACAAATGTATTCACAGTGGTCCGCTGCATGGTTAAAAAACTTCTTAGCCAAAGATGAGGCTCTGCCAAACGGAGGATTGCTTATTGCAATGAAATTCTTGTATTCATGAGAATTCTCCAAGTAGTTCCCAGGTTTAACAAAAGCGTGTTTCGGCTCTATATCATAAGAGGTGATATTCTCGGGCAAAATTCCAATTCTCAAAAACCCCTCTATAAAAGCGCCAGTTCCTCCTGCTGGCTCAAGCAGCTTGCGGCCTTCAAGGTTAATGTGTTTTTGAACTAATTCTAAACATCGATCAACTGCTTCGGGTTTTGTATAATATTGCTCTTTGCCAGTAGTTCTAGTATTGGCATAGGACTGCTTATTTTTGTGGCCACCTTTTACGTTATTGATCAAAGCCTCGTCACCCTCTTCCTCAGTTCTGACATGTCTACTTTTTTATAGTGACTCTTTGGATCCAAACATTCTTTGAGGGTGTCGGTTTTAACAAAAATCATTTCAAGATCCTCAAAATTGCAGTTTAAGTTTCTGGTGCTTGTAAGCAAATAATAATCGTTACAGTCATAAGAATGTTCGAAGAGATATCTCTTGGCTTGATCGGGTGATTCTTCTAGGAGCCTTTTATGCGGTTGTACTTTACAGTTCGATGCAAAAAAGGATGAAGCTGCCACGAAGACTAATGCGTCGTAAGCAGCCGCTAAATCATATGATTTTGTTTCACATCTATCAGCGCCCATATAAAAATCGGGATGCTTCTTGCCTTGACCACCATATGCCCAATAGCTACCACTCGCCGCGCAAAGAAGTTTTTGCAACCAAATGTAATTTGCTCTCCCGCTTGCAAAAGATTCTAGAGCAAGTTTGCGGCTCAGGGCATAATAAATCTTCCATTCAGAAAGGTCGGCGCCCGTTATCTCTTCAAGTTCTCTGAGCGTGAACACCTTACCAACGAACTTTGTTCTAAATTGCGATAATGATGTTATTATCATTTTCATTCTCCTGTTGTTTGTTACATAAATAATATAACATATTCACTGGACTTGTCAAGTAAATAATTCATTCTTTGTTACTCTCCAAGCACCCGCAGAACTAAAGTTCGGAGAACTATTAAGTAAATAATTTCTCCTCTGACACACCTCTTTAAGCAAGGCAGTTTTCTGAGGCTGGTTATCAGAACCAATCACAACTAGGGCTCTCCTATGATTGCCTTCTCCTAGCTCATGCAAAAACTTCTCGATTGATTCTTCGCAACTTTCAACAGGAATTTTTTCCAAGATAAGCCTTGGCCAACCGAACATACCTTGCCCTACCATCATTTATAGAGTCTCCGGATTATCCGAATGATAGATAGCAATATCGGAGGGCAACTCCCTAAACAAGAAGTTAATGAAGTCATCTTCAGTATCAAACTCTGCTGTTACCTCATTCTCTAGCCTCACTTTCCAGATTCCAGTTTCGCGAAAAATGTCGAACTTGTTTAACACAAGATGGGTTACTCCATTGATCTCCATTGATTTACGAAGTCGTGGAATGTCTAGCCAGTTACATTTTCGCATACGTCCAGTGGTAGCACCAAACTCATTGCCGACACGTTGTACTTCAAGTAGGTCTTTATCGTCTTCAGGTTGGAAAGCTAGGGTTCCAACGTAGGTATCGTATACTTTGGCTACTCCCCAGACGTTACGGACGCATTGTGGGGGGAAGCCCGTTAGAAGGGCTCCTGCTGTCCCTACGTGCGATGAGGTGACGAAGGGGTAGTCGCCGTGGTCGATATCGAGGTTAAAGCCTTGGGCGCCTTCCATAAGGATAGAAGCGTGTTTTGTTGTGCCGTAGAACTCCTCGTGGATGTTGATAAGGAACGTCTTGAGAATTGAATATTCTCGTGCCTGTCGTCCTACTCGTGAATACTTATCACGGTAAGCGGGGCCATTGCCTGATTTGGTTGTACCGATAAGGGTATCTTTGCTATCTTCCTCAACATGGCCTTCAGTTACAACATGGGCGTTATCGGCAATGCGAATACAGGTTGTGTCAATGTTGTGGTCTTTGAGCATCTGAATCTCTTCAAAGAACTTGCGGACGTTGATTACGCAGCCGGGGCCGATGATGGACGTGATGCCGTAGAATACACCTGCCGGGATAAGATGTGTTACAATCTTAACTCCGTTGTGGTATACTGTGTGGCCTGCGTTTCCTCCACCGTTATACCGAATGCAGTGAGTATATGCTCCTTCCTCTAGTAAGGACTTGGTTACCTTACCTTTGCCTTCGTCGCCCCATGCAAGGCCCATTACGATGTCGATGTCAATATTTGGTGTGCTCATTATTCCTCTTTGTTTTGTAAAATCTGTTAAAGTCTGAAATTCTTGTGTAGTATTTGGCGCCTTTTAGGGTCACCATCATAGTGTTTAGTAAAAAATTTTGGTGCGAAATTTCTATCTCGCTGCCGGCCCGGAACCCAAGCTCCGAAAAGCGGGTGGGTGGCTTTTCCAATACTTCTATTATAACCAATTTAGTTGCCTTTGTCAAGTTTTATTTAGCACAAGAGCCTAAAATTATTTGCGATGCTCCAAGTTGAGAAGCCCCACTTCTCGTTGTAACTTAACTTTGCTAAGTATGGGCGGTTAAGACTGACTCTATCAGCAGTCTTGATTCCCCAACATCTAATCTTAGTCATAACATTGTTGTCGTCTAGGGTGTCGATGATCCAATAGGGCTTTCCGTTCTTTGTAACCTTCTCATAAATCTTGCGAGGGATAAACCAGCACACTTCATCAATTGATGGATCAAAGTCTGAAATTGCTGGAAAGACATTTTGCTTTAGCCTCTCATAGATTTGCTCTTGCATTACTCGGTTAAACGGGAAGACTCCTGTTAGTTCAATCTGATATTGAATTAGTTCCGATTCAGTGAAATCCCCTTCTGGAGCATACAGTTCAATGTTCTCGATAAGATTCTTGGGCTTTCGTGGGCGGTCAACAACCACTGCACTCCAGAAATGCTTGCCTCCAGTAAACCTGCCATCTTTCTCGCGGATAGCGTCTAGTCCTCCTGCTCGGCACAATACGTCTAGTGCCTTCTTATTGAGCTTCGAGTACGAGATGTTCTCATTAAAGATTAGATCATCAATCGTATGGAATGGGCGGTTGTTTCGAATCTGATCGACCGCTGCATCTCCGAGTCCCTTGAGCGAGGTGAGTGGCTGAATCAAGATATTCTCGTCTTCTTCATCAATCTCCCACACTCTTCCGGATTTGTTAATATCAATCGGACGGATTTCAAACCCAAGAGACTTTACAATGTTAATTGCTTTCTCTTTTCTAGTCTCCGGTTCTTTGTCTAGGAATGCCGCACACCACTCGGACGGATGATAGTTTAGTAGCCAAGCGCACTGATACGACAGGATACAGTATGAAACTGCATGAGACTTGTTGAAGCCATAGCCCGAGAAGTATTCAAACTTCTGCCATAGACTTTCTGCCGTGGTCTTCTTAAGTCCTTTCTCGGTGCAGCCGGCCACAAACTTACTTCGTAACTTCTTCTTAACTGTTGCTTCCTTTCCTGTACCCTTCTTCGTGAGCACCTTCCGCAGCATGTTGCCCTCATCGAGAGACAGATCTTTACCTAGCTTGTGTGCTAGAAGTGCAATCTGTTCTTGGAAAATAAGAAATCCGTATGTCTCTTCTGTTACTTCCTGATGTACATCGTTTGCATATTTGACATACTGGGGAGATTCTTTAGCCTCGATGTATTTATCATCAACGTTTGCGGCGAGTGGGCCAGGACGATAGATAGAGGTGATAGCAGACAAGTCAATAAGATTTTGGGGCTTTGCGTTCTTACAGAACTTTTGGGCGCCCATCTCTGTAAACTGGAATACTCCTGCGAACTTTCCTTCATGGAAGATATTCCTATAGACCTCCGGATCATCTAGGTTCATTACATCTGGATGAAGCTTTTCATCATAAAACTTCTTAACGTCTTCATATGTGGGCTCCGCAATACCATGCTTCCGCTTAAGGATGTGATAAATTGCTCCGTCAATCATACGAAGCGTCGAGAGTCCCAGGATATCAAACTTGATAAACCCCATTGGCTCTAGATGCCTGACGTTCTGTCCTTCACTCCATGGAGTTTGGGTAACGCCGCCTGAGTTAATGAGCGGCATATGTTTATTCAAGTCGTCTGCAATGAGAACCCCGCCGGCATGCCTCGAACAACTGCGAACTTGGCCATATAGCTTAGTAATGTGGCTTGCCACTTGTGGATATGTTTCAAGAAACTGTTTGAGCGTCGGGGAGAACTCAAGTAATTCTTCAAACGTGGGAGTGTAGATACCTGCCCTGATGCCTCGTTTAGCTTTTGCTGCTGGAAGTGCTTCCCTTTCCATTACTGAAGTAACCGAATTGACCTCGACGAAAGGGATGCCATAGAACTTTGAGACATCTTTGATGAGCGAGCGAAGCTGTAGTGTGTTCCAATTTGAGATGGGAACAACAGAGTTCTCCCCCCATTTCTCAATGAGGTGCTCCTTGATCGTCATTGGGTCTGCTACATCGAAGTCGATATCAGGATAGTCTGTAGCATCAGAGCGCAAGAAGCGAGAGAATAGCAGCTTGTGCCTGATAGGATCAACTTGTGTAATTTTGAGAGCGTAAGCCAGCAGAGATCCTGCGGCGCTTCCTCGGCCTGAGCCTGTGAGCATCTTCTCGTTTGATTCATCGGCAATGGCCTTCATCGTTAAGAAGTATTTGCTGAAGCCTCGATCGGAGATCACTGATAATTCTAACTCCATTCGATCGAGGTACTCTTGATCGTTGAGCCTATCAAGTTCTCGTAGTCCTGCGAAGGCTAGGTTGCGCAAAGCTGAGTCGGCTGTCTCTCCTGCTGGAATAACGAAGTCTGGCAGGCGAACTGATGTGTCTGGGTAGAACCTCTCAATACGATTCATCGCAATGCTGTATGAGTTAGTAATTGTTTCCATAATCTCATCATCGTCATATAAAGTTTCGCAGATCTCTGAGTACTTTTTATACGCCTCCCACATTTCATCGCCATTCTTTGGGTAGAGTTCATATCCTACTTCATCGACATCAACGGGGAGTTCTGTTGCACTGTCTTCAGCCCAGGATGGTCTGCCTTTTCCCATCCATCCGATCTTCTTGTATAGCTCTCGGTCCTTCCAGGCATCTGGGCTTGGATAATGTGCATCTGCCGTAGAGATACATTTAATACCCAGTTCTTTAGAGACCTCCAGGATATGTTTATTGACTGCATGCTGCTCTGGAATGCTGTTCCACTGAACTTCTCCGTAGAACCTATCACCGAAGATAGACTTAAAGCGAGAAGCTGTTTTCATCATTGCTGATTTGACTGCCTCTGGTCCTTCTTCCCTGTTCTCCCAGTAGTCTCCAGATAGAGGGCCACCCAGACATGCGCTGCTTACAATGATTCCTTCGCTGTGTTTCTCTAGATCCTCGAAGTCAATGCGAGGATACCGATAGAAGTTTGACTTTGAATAGGACTTTGAGATAAGCTGAAATAGATTTGTTAATCCTTTCTGGTTCTGAACAAGTAATACAAGATGTCGGCGCCGATTCAGAATATTCTTGATTGCTTTCTTAGAAGCCTCTTCATCCTCGATCGTTGTTCCTGACTGTTCTTTTGAGAGAGTCTTAGAAAGCTTCTTGTCTTCCTTAATAATCTCATACTCTTCTTTCCAAGTTGCGATAGATGGGAGGAAATAAGCTTCACATCCATAAATTGGCTTAAAGTCTTTTCCTTCTTTTTCCATCTTCTTAGAATGTAGGACCATCTCAGCAAGAGCATTGGCATTACCGTGGTCAGTAACCGCGTGTGCTTCTAACCCGTTTGAATAGGCAAAGTCCATATGTTCTCGGGCATAGCCAAGAGCGTCAAACGGACTGCCTTGTGTGGTGTGGGCGTGTAGGTTAACATACCTAATCTTCGGGGTCTTTCTCGTCATCGAACTCAATTTCATCTACTCCTATTTGGTTAAATTCTCTATAAGTTGTATAGAGGGGGCCGGGGTGTTTTAAAAGTTTCCATTGATAACTTGTTAGAAAAGCACGATAGCCTCTCCACCTATCAATTTTGTAAAACCAGCTAAGGTCTTGTAAGAACCCCTCCTTCTCATTAAATATAACATCTTTGAGAACTTTGTCAAGGGAAAAAAACCTCGCAGAGTTTCTTTCTTCGATAGGAAGCAGTTCGTAACTACCATGTTCGTATGTTTTATTTGTGTAAATTCCTGTTCCTTCTTGGATTCTTTTTTTGAAGTTCTTCAAATCTTCTTTAGTGAAGGCAAATCCAGTGTAATATCCGTCCTTAGCTGTCTTACCGTTTGCTCTCCAGCCAAATGACTTCTTTGGGTTCTTTACTTGTCTCCGATAGTATCCGAGAGCTTTGGGGTTATAAATACCCATAGGAAATGAGACATAGAACTTGTTGGGTGCCGCCCACTGGCTGATGCCTCTGGCTACTTTAGTCGCCATGTCTGCTCCGTGAACAATGCTGTATGCGTAGCAGTCTCGCTTGCCTATGTCCTTGGCGAGAAGGCCTGTGTAGAAGATTGGTATTTGCTTTACTATCTGTCCTGGGTATTTGTCCCAGTTTCCCCATTTTGATCGACCGACGAACGCAGGATCATAAATCCACTCTCCCACTAGATGTCGTACAAGGGGCTGTACATCGTCGTTACAGACTATCCAGATAGTATTGCACCCTGCCCAGGCGGCTTCGTATACTGCTGCCTGGACTGCTGTATAGCCAAATTTGATCGATGCTAGCGATGGATGATAGTGCATCCCGAGCTTATCTGGTAAATTTGCAAGAGGAATAATTCCTGCTAAATGATTCTTTCTGGTTGGGTGTTGCTTTTTAATTGGCACTTTGTTTTACTTGTAATAGGAAGTCTGGTACAATTGATATGCGGCTCTTGAAAGGTTTAAAGGGTATTTCAGCTTGAGTATAGGGTTTCTTCCTCTTCTTTTCGGTGGTCTTCGGGGTGAGAAAATAAACTTTATAAAGATATCCATCACTATAAAGCTTTAGGTCATCTCTACTTTTCTTCTCGATTATCAGACAGTCTCCGTAATGAATATGTTCTACTATATCTCCTTCCCGCATCATTTCTTAAAAATAACCTCCGAGTTATTAGTTTCATGTTATCAGAAAACATGTTAGTTATATCATCAATAGTATAATAACACATTTCGAAGCGATCGTCAAGGTCAAAATCATATTTTATTCTCTCGACTACTTCTCTTTTGACTGCCTCGATGCGTGGCTTCAGGTATATCTTCTCTCCTGGACGAGTTGGGTGGTTCCCGTTAGAGGTGCCTTTTATACCTGCTTCTTTGAGCATCTCTAATATCTTGAAACTTGCCATAGTTTCCGTGTAGTCGAAGTCATCAACCTTATCGTGTGGTAGATAAGATATAGTAACTAAATCTCTGGTTGTGGGAGAGTAGTGATCGATCCTCTCTGTCGGATATAGGATAATCTTATTTATAAAGTTGTCTCCGGAGTTGATCTCTTCAAGTTCGGTGGGGCCGGAACGCTTAAGTTCAAACCAGTCGTATACAATTGTAGAGTCATAAGTTTTACTTTTTAGTGGGGGCATGCCATTTAGCATTTCTGGATCAAAAACAAATAGTTTCTTAAACTCGAACTTCATCACTCTAGCTCTAGAGGTTGATGCTCTGATGAGGTTACCATCAACAGATAGTGCTTCTGCCTTTGATGAAAGTGGGGATAAGCCTGCTGTTGTTAAATTAAAGTGAATCTGTTGCCACAGTGCTTCATCGTTTAGACAGTAATGTTTTTGTGCTAGAGTATCCTCATAACGAAATGGAAGATCCGTGGCTGTATACAGGACGGGTATTCTCTTGTGAAAAGCAAACAGCAAAGCTTCAATGCTGCCGCCTATTACTATCTCGTCTCTCTTATAAATGTGGTTGCGAATCGCTTACCTCAGAACCTCGATTGGAGGAGGGCAAAGGGCGATGCCGGCCATGTGCCTAGTAACATCGTCTTCGCACTGAATATCAATAACCTTATGTCGAGCCATTATAATTAAGGTGATTAAGCCAACAATAACACCAGTCATCATGATGCATGATCCAATGAAGACTAAATAATCTTTAAGTGGATATTTCATCCGCAACCTTTGTGCCATTCCCATATCTCTAGGAGTTCTTCAAACTCTGGAAGGCACAAATCTCCGCACTCTCCTAGGGCTTCATCTAAATATTTATGAAGTCTTTCAATATCTGCTTCAGTTATTGTTGGGAGCGGCTCTTCTAAAATTAGGTCGTCGTGTATATTCAATTGTGTGTCCTCGATGGTGTGGGGTTAATTATTCTTTCTCGTAATAGCCTTCAGCTACAAAATAGTGTTCGGCAAGGGCGCCACCAGTAATACCAGTTCCTGCCGTAAAATCGTCGTTTAGGGCGATCTCTAATCTTTCGTTGTTTGATCCATCTAACCTAACTGGATATCCGTATTTTTCAAATGTCCACCGAACCCTAAGATACGAATCTGTATTTCCAATAGTGGCAGGATATACTTCTGCATCAAAACAAAATCTTCCCCAATTTCCATTGGTGCGAATTGGGACATTATCGGTAAAATTAATGATCGTACCACTATCGTCTTGCTTTCGCACGATTATTCCAACTGATAACGGCTCTCTTGATCCGTAATAGTCAGTATAAAAAGTATTTTTGGCGCCTCGGACAAGAATCATCATTCTTGTAATGCGAAATATTTGATCAACAGATGGTTGAATATAGAATATTTCGGGAGATGAGGAATAGTCCCCAATAGCGTTCTTTGTTCCAGTTCCATCCCCATTAGTATCTAGGTGTCTAGCAAATAAATTTGGAACTTTCCCATAACCGGAAGATCTTCCTGGGCCATTACCACCAGCATTTAAGTCTATAAATCCCACTATCCTACTCCTGCTGAACCGGACCAATTGTTGGTCAACTCTAGAGAACTGATTCCAGTTAATCCTGCCACAACTGATCCTGAACACTGGTTGGTTGTATCGCTTAGTAAATAAAGCTTTATAACTCGTAGATCTGCTTCAAAGCTTTCTCCATTATTTAAAACAGCATAATTGTTGTTTACGGTGCCCTTTACTCCATTTTCCGAAAATCCGAACCTCATTGGGTTGCTTATTTCTGTACTCGGAATAGTGTTTGTGATTATCACGAATTTTGTCACTCTATCAAAAGAAATTTCTAAAGGGTCCGCCGAAGAGGCTGGAATAGTTAGTGAGGAAGTGAGGTACGGGATTCCGGAAATCTGATATGATCCGACATTTCCTAATCCTTGAGAATATTTAAAGTGAGAAGACATTGTTTAAATAAATAGTTTGCTCTCTAACAAAAAGCTATCGTTTATTTTTCCTGTATGCCTCAACAGTTATAGGCCACAAGTCTGTTGCGATCTCCAAGCATGCTTCTGCTGCTCTTTGAATCTCCCACTGGGCTCCGTCGTGTGTGCGAAGATCGATGAACTTGAGGAGGTTACTAAGATTAACTGTGCCGTAATACTCTGTATACATATTTTGAGGTAACACGCCTCTTGCCTGTTCTCGGCAGACGCCTGCTACGAGGAGTCTATTAAACAATTCCACCGAAACCTGATGGTGCTCAATAATAGCATCGGATGCATAAAAATCGGGGCCCAAAATAGACGGATCATTTAGGTCTTCTGGGTTTGATGCCTGACGATTGGACTTGTGCTGAGTTCTAAACATTTCTGGTTCATAAAACTGCATATTTTCATCTGTATATCTCCGGCTAATCTCATTATAGCTCCAGGTTCTGTGCCTGTGGTGCTGCGAGCGAACGTAAAGAGGAACAACAAACTTAAATGTTATGCCACAGTGTTCGAGGGTGGAGGTGTGTTTATGCTTGATTAGATAATTGATAAGCTTCTTATCTTTTTCATCAAGCTCTCTGGACTCTTTACCAAAAGATACTCTGGCTGAGTTTGCGATTGTTAAGTCGCTACCATAGTGCTGGATATATTGGACTCTTCCGATCTTGTCGTGGTAAATGTATTTCGTATTATTATAAATTTTTAGCTCCCTGTATTTAAAGTTTTCAAGTTCATTTTCTATTGTTGATCTCCAGTCTTTTTCCATGTCCTAAATAGACGCGAAAATCCTGTTAATGCTCTTTATTCGGGGTCCATTCCCAGTTATGTTGTTTTTCCTCAGACAGGCGCCATTCAAACTTTCCATTGTGGAAAAACCAAATGTTAATGCCATCTCGACGAATATCTCGATAAGCAAACTCTAAATCATCGAGACTTGTGATGTTGGCGGGAGTATAGGCTTCATACCAGCCATCCTTGTCGAGATCGTATAGTTCAACAAGTAGGTTTATCTGCTCAACATCTTCTGTTGGTGCAGCGACTTTAATCATTCCGTATTTCCAAGACATGTTCTCTCCTAATAGTTATTAATATAACCTATCTGGTAGAGATGTCAAGTAAATAAATCGAATTCATCTATAATCTTCGCTCCAATCAAACTTCTCTTCACCTTCGTAAACGTGCCTGAGATAGTTACTGTGGGAGCCGCTGTATACATAGGCTGCAAAGTGATCTTTGCCATTCAGCCATTCTTGAAAAATTCTATGATTACCGTCGTCGACAATTAGTTGATGCTCGGCTGTATTATAAAAGAGAACGGGTAAGCCCTCCGTCATACTAAACTCACCCCTCCTTACATCTCTCAGTATAGCCTCGCCCTGAGATTTAAGCATACTAAGCTCTTTCATTGGGATATTTTTAACTAGGACTCCTTCTTCGCCCTCTTCTTCATCGAACTCTTCTTCGCCCCGAAGGATCTCATTGGGAAGGAAGCTCAAATACTCTTTCAAATACTTGCGCCAATTTTCAAGTAGGAGTTTCATTGTTTACCTTCTCCCAGAAATCTTCTGCTCTCTGTGTGTATTCTTCACAAGATTTCCACCAATCGGTGTTATTTTTTACAATATCTGTTGCTAGCTTTAAGTCTTTGTTGTTTTCCATCTCATAAGCCAGAACAATATAATCTCGGCCCTCTTTCGGCTTTGCGTCTTTTGGCGATGTCAGCCCTAGTGGTGAAAAATCTCCAAGTTGGTCTTCCGATATTTCCCCTCTATCATCATAATATTTTCCTTTGAACCACATAGCAACGTGATGGATTTCTGGCTCATCAGCCTCAAGAAACTCGTCTTCGTCTGTCGCTGTTACAAAAACTATTTCAATTCCTGGGATTTTTCTTTTAATGCCTTCTTCAATTAATGCCAACGCGAGCATTCCGCAATTACCGTATCTTTCGGGAAATTCTTTTTGATTGGGGGTTAATTCATCCTCGTCATTATCTAAAATCTCCAAAGCTCTTTCTTTGAAATCGGTAGGACATTTATCCCAATTGGTATTTCGCTTAATTGCATCTTTTACTTTTTCATTTAAGAAAAATTCATCAACATAATAATCCCGATCTTCTTCTCCGAAATCATCAAAGTTTAATTCATCGCGGGATATCTCGCCCCGATCATCATAATAATTATCTCCGATGGTAACGGCGACATGATATAAGTCGTAATCACCCATCATAATGGTATCTTCATCATCGGCGTTATGAACAAGAACAAGCATGGGATCTAAACCCCGGCTCTTAGCTTCTTCGGCTATAGCAACTGCAACCATTCCACAATTCCCCCAAAGCTCTGGGTCCTCAATGGATTCGGTGAACTTGCGCCAATTTTCAAGTAGGAGTTTCACTCAAATGCTCTCTAGCGGATTTAGCACTAATACTGTATATAGCTTCATTCCGCTTGGTGTATCAGCTACCATCACCACAGAATCATACCCTTCATCCTCTAGGATTCCAATGGCATCGGGATTCATTATTAAGCCAGTGTTGGTGTAGGTGTCGAGCCAAGTACGGTTATCAACAACTTTGGGGTTTTTAATGTTTAGTTTAAACTCAGCAGTATTTCCATAAGTACGAGCGAACAGTTCGTTACTGATAAAATAGCTAGGATTGCTAGATAAGGTTTCGGGGTTCGAGCCTTTAACTCCACGATACATTGGAATACTATTAATTTCAGAAGTGACGCTTGCGCCTTCTTCTAGGTACCCTCGCCAATTTTCAAGTAGGAGTTTCATTGTCCGATAAATCCTACGATATCGTCATAAGTATTATCTAATTTCTGATCGTGAATGGCTGCAAGTACTTTCCTGAAAGCATCGCCAATCTGTTGACCTCGGAGTCCTAATTTCATCATCTCTCCGCCGTTAATATCTAGTTCTGCTGGAGAAAGGGGGAGTTGTAATGCGTCTTCGATTTTGCCTGCTTGTTCGCCCATTTCAGTTTGGCGCAAAACATCAATGATCAACGGCATTCTTTCTCTTTGTCCTGCGGCATATTCATAAACTTCTTTTGTGTTCTCGGCTGCTTCCTGGGCAATCTCAAGGTGCTGAACCATTTCATTGGTTGGGCGCATCATTTTGTGGGATCCACCTTTCAGAAAGAACGCGATGAAGTTGCTGATAATCTTATCTTTGGCGGGCCCTTCAGCTTTAATTGTGTAAGGTTCAAAATCTTCTCCAAATATCGCTTTTCCCATTCCTGTCTCATCTAAAAGTGAAACCAAGATGCTGGTATTGTGTGAGCCCTTCGTCCATGCTTTTTCAAGCTCCATAAATAAACGTTCGCCGGCTACAGAGCCAATGTCACCCACGTTTTTCTTGATTGCAGCTAAGGTTTTAGGCTCGATGGTAAATCCAAAGCGTGTAGCAAACTGAATAGCTCGAAACATTCTAAGGGGGTCTTCTTTGAATCTCTCGTTAGGATCTCCCACGGTTCTGATAATTCTATTCTTTAGGTCTTCCTGTCCTCCGAACAAATCTATGATATTACCCTCGGAGTCTTTAGCGAGAGCGTTGATAGTGAAATCTCTTCTGCCCAGATCGGATTCCACGGGAGCGTTAGGGTCCGTCTCAATATTAAACTCTGTATGTTTCTCACCAGTCTTTGTTTCGGAGGTTCTTGGGATGGCAAAGTCGAATTCCTCTCCATCGATTGTCGCAGTCACTACACCGAATGCTTGGCCAACTTCCTTTACCTTTCCAAGAGGAGATAAGACCGAAACTATTCTAGAAAGCGGTAAGCGGCGAACAAGAAAATCAATATCTTTGGATGCTGGTGTGTCTGGCAGTAATTCGTCTCGTACTGCTCCTCCCACAATGTAACTTTCTGCTCCTGCACGCTTTAAAACCGTTTCAATCTTTTCAATTGTAGCTGGATCGACTGCTTCGTTGAGTTTCATATACTCTTTCCAATTTTCAAGTAGGAGTTTCATACTATAAATAGTCCCGTATAAGCTAAATAGAGGAATTCGATTGCTGCATAATCTGAGTATATAGCTTTAACCAGAATTTGTTTAACTTACGAGGGTTGTCTCCTAGCACATCGAGGTAGTCCCTCGCAACTCCAGTTAAGTTTGGATCTCTGGTCTTAATTAAGCTGAGAGCCTCTTTGGCTGAATATGTATTTAAAAGTTCCTCCGCTGCCTCATGGGCGAAAGCATCGATCTCGTTATGAAGGGATAGGTACTCTCCCCTATCGCTGGTTCTAGCTATCTGCTTAGGATCCTTCTCTAGCTTCTTCCAGGCCTCTTCGTCGCTAAGACCTCTTGAATGAGCCTGCTTCTTAAGCTGTAGGTAGTGGACAAGTTCGTGGTTAATTGTTCTGGATAGAATGTTTACTAGTTCATTTGCATCGAGTACCTCCTCTACGTCATACTCATCGCATAGTGTGCGTAGTTCTATGCCAACGACATGCTTTCCATTCAGTGGTCCGGTATAAACACCGTGCATAAGCCAGTTGTTGGGATATCCGGCGCTGTAGAGGCCAGTTGGTTTGAGATAGTAAGTGCTGTCTCCTGTAGCTGTTATAACGAAATCAAGCTCTGTTCCTAGATCCTCGGCTGCTTTGTTTAGGGCGTCTTCGAGGGCCCTGGTTGCAGGAGATTTAAGTAAGCCGTTTCCCTTGTCTGTTACTTCACTTCTGTCTTCGTCTACATCGTTGTCTTTATGTGGTTGCAGCCAAAATTTAGAATCTAGCATTGCTTGTTTAAGGCCGGTTTTAACCACATCTGGAAGTATTGAAGTTTCATTTAAGAACCTCCGCCAATTTTCAAATAGGAGTTTCATACTATAAATAGTCTTGTTGTAG
>Ga0315319_10000105_pt1 | contig 22042 bp, 33 predicted proteins | sample M1500m3416metaG_FD_203463 | JGI IMG/M metagenome (GOLD analysis project Ga0315319, IMG submission 203463) | Ammonia-oxidizing marine archaeal communities from Monterey Bay, California, United States - M1 500m 3416 | ecosystem: Environmental > Aquatic > Marine > Intertidal zone | place: USA... | reverse complement strand
TCTTCTAGGAATCTTTATCACGTAGGTGTATGCGATACTCAAAGCATTGATCCTGTTAGTTTGATAGGTTATGAAAATGTTGTTATTACTGAGGCTGCACTAAAAAAAGTTGAGGCATCATTATGAATCAAGAAAAAGTATTAAAAACCTTGTTGGCGCCAATTGTTTCGGAAAAAACAACATTGATGTCAGCTAATAACCAATATGCATTCAAGGTGCGTTCTGACAGTAATAAAAAAGAAATTAAGTCAGCTATAGAAACACTTTTTGGTGTTAATGTAGAGAACGTTTCAACAAGTAATGTTAAAGGTAAGAAAAAAATCTTTAAAGGTAAAGTAGGTCGTCGTGTTGATTGGAAGAAGGCAATTGTGAAAGTGTCTGAAGGCCAAATGATTGACGTCAGCGCTCAATAGGTAGAATTAAGTATGGCTCAAGTTATTAAAAGAAAACCAACCTCAGCAGGAAGAAGATTTGTTGTAAGTGTTGTAGATAAAGAATTACACAAGGGTGCTCCTTTTGCTCCACTAACTGAGAGCAAGAATAGAATTAGTGGTAGAAACAATAGAGGGAAAATAACCGTACGTCACAAAGGTGGTGGCCATAAGCGTAACTACAGAATTATCGATTTTAAACGTAACAAAGATGACATTGTAGCTAAAGTAGAGAGACTTGAGTATGACCCTAATCGTAGTGCAAATATAGCATTAGTTTTATATTTAGATGGTGAAAGAAAATACATTATTGCTCCTAACGGACTGAATGTAGGCGATGAAATTGTTTCAGGTAATACGGTAGCGATTAAAAAAGGTAACGTAATGCCTTTGAATAACATACCTTTAGGTAGTGTGATACATTGTATTGAGCTAAAGCCAGGTAAAGGCGCCCAGATGGCACGTAGTGCTGGAACGTCAGCTCAATTAATTGCAAAAGAAGGCAACTATGTAACTTTAAGGCTTCGTTCAGGTGAGGTACGTAAAGTTCTGGCAGAGTGTCGTGCAACTATTGGTGAAGTTTCAAAGAAAGAGCATAGTCTTAGAAAATTAGGTAAAGCTGGCGCAACCCGCTGGAGAGGAGTAAGACCAACTGTACGTGGTGTTGTGATGAATCCAGTTGATCACCCTCACGGTGGTGGTGAAGGTAAGACAAGTGGTGGTAGACACCCTGTATCTCCTTGGGGCACTCCAACTAAAGGTTATAAGACACGTAGCAACAAACGTACCGATAAACTTATCGTGCGTAGAAGGAATAAGGGTTAATTATGGCAAGATCATTAAGAAAGGGTCCATTTGTTGACGAGCATTTAATTAATAAGGTAATGAAAGCTCAAGAAATTAATGACAGGAAACCAATTAAAACTTGGTCTCGTCGTTCTGTTATTGTTCCAGAAATGATAGGCTTAACTATTGCAGTTCATAATGGTAGAGCACACGTTCCTGTATCAATCAATGAAAATATGATTGGTCATAAGTTGGGTGAATTTGCTGTTACTAGAACTTTTAGAGCACATTCTGGCGACCGTAAAGCGTAACTATATAGGTAAAGAAAATGAAAGAAGTTAAAGCAGTACATAAATATGCAAAAACCTCAGCCTTTAAAGTGAGATTAGTGGCAGATCAGATACGTCAAAAGCCAGTAGAAGATGCATTGAATATTTTATCGTTTAGTAATAAAAAAGCAGCTGTCTTAGTGAGAAAGGTATTAAATTCTGCTATATCTAATGCTGAACATAATGATGGTTTAGATATAGATGAATTAAAAGTTAGTAGTATTTGTGTAGATGAAGGTTCTACTATGAAAAGGATTCGTCCTAGAGCCAAAGGTAGGGCAAATAGAATTTTAAAACGAACAAGCCACATAACTGTTGGCGTAAGCACGTAGGTATATTGATATGGGTCAAAAAGTAAATCCAAAAGGTATTAGATTAGGTATTGTTAAGGACTGGGATTCTAAATGGTATGCCAGTAGTAAAGATTATGCTAATTACTTATTGTCTGATATTGAGGTTAGAGATTTCTTATTCGAGAAATTAAAGTCAGCCTCTGTAAGTCGTGTGACAATTGATAGATTGGCTGATAGTGCTAAAGTAACAATTCATACTGCTCGTCCTGGAATAGTTATTGGCAAGAAGGGCTCTGATATTGAGCAGTTAAAAACCACTGTTTCAAATATGATGGGTATTCCAGTTCATATTAGCATTGAAGAAATTAAAAAACCAGAACTTGATGCTCGTTTGGTTGCTGAGAACATAGCCCAACAACTTGAAAAGCGTGTTATGTATCGACGTGCGGTGAAGCGAGTACTTGGGAACGCTACGCGTCTAGGAGCACAAGGCATTAAAGTAATGGTAAGTGGTCGTTTGAATGGAGCTGAAATTGCACGTTCTGAATGGTATCGTGAGGGGCGTGTTCCACTACATACTTTTAGAGCAGATGTGGATTATTCTTCTTACGGAGCTAAAACTCAATATGGCGTTATTGGAATTAAAGTATGGATATTTAAAGGTGAAATACTTGACCATAACAAAGGCACATTAGACGAGGTAGCTCGTCGTGGTGCAACAACTCAAATTGGTAAGAAGTAAAGGATATTTAAATGTTACAACCAAAACGTACAAAATATAGAAAGATAATGAAAGGCCGTAATCGTGGTCTTGCAGCTGGACATAAAGTCAGTTTCGGTGATATTGGCCTTCAGGCAACTGGAAGGTGTCGCATGACAGCGAGACAAATTGAGTCAGCTAGACGTGCAATGACACGTCATGTTAAACGTCAAGGCAAGATTTGGATTCGAGTATTTCCTGATAAGCCGATTACGAAGAAACCTTTAGAAGTTAGGATGGGTAAAGGTAAAGGTAGTGTTGAGTACTGGGTTGCACAAATTAAGCCAGGCCAAATGCTATTTGAGATGCAAGGAGTAGACGAGCAGGTTGCAAGAGAGGCATTTACGTTGGCTGCTGCAAAATTGCCTGTACAAACAGCAATAATTAAACGGACGGTAATGTAATGGATGTTAAAGAATTAAGAGATAAAGATCTTTCTGCGCTTAATGAAACTTTGATGACGCTATTGAAGGAGCATTTTGAATTACGTATGCAACACAAAAGTGCACAGTTAACTGATAGCACTAAGTTAGGTAAGACTAGAAGATCAATCGCACAAGTTAAAACTATTATTAGGCAGAAACAAGTATGAGTGAATCAAGAGTAGAGCGTGTATTAACAGGTACAGTAGTTAGTGATAGTAGAGATAAAACTATTGCTGTTTTAATAGAACGTAAAGTAAGACACCCAATTTATAAAAAATATATTAAGCGTAGTACAAAAGTGCACGCTCACGACGAAAAGAACGAATGTTCATTAGGCGATACAGTTAGAGTGGTTGAAACAAAGCCATTCTCTAAAACTAAGCACTGGGCATTATTAGAATTGGTTGAAAAATCAGTTTCTATTGATTAATTTGAAGCTATAAGAGAGAGTAGGTAATGATTCAAATGCAAACAAAACTTAAGGTCGCTGATAACAGTGGTGGCGTTAAAGCGATGTGTATTAAAGTACTAGGCGGATCTAAGCGTCGTTATGCAAATATCGGTGACGTTATTAAGGTCAGTATTAAGGAAGCTTCACCTAGAGGTAAAGTTAAAAAGGGTGATGTTTATGATGCTGTTGTCGTACGTAGCGCTCAAGGCGTTAGACGTGCCGATGGGTCACGTATTCGATTCGATTCTAACGCTGTTGTACTTTTGAATACTAAGCTTGAACCAGTAGGTACTCGTATATTTGGTCCGGTAACTCGTGAACTTAGAAGTGCCCAATTTATGAAGATTGTATCACTTGCTCCTGAGGTGTTGTAATGCAAAAGATTAAACAAAATGATGAAGTAATAATTTTAGCTGGAAAGGATAAAGGATCTATCGGAACGATAACTTCTGTTCTACCTTCAAAGGTTGTTGTGGAAGGTCTAAATCTTGCAAAAAAACATGTCAGACCGAATCCAAATGCAGGTGTTGCTGGTGGTATCGTAAGTACTGAAATGCCAATAGCTGTTTCTAATGTTGCTATATACAACCCTGTAACAAAGAAAGCAGATAGGGTAGGTATACGTACTGACCAAGATGGAAAAAAAGAGAGATTTTTTAAATCAAACGGAGAATCAATCGTTTGATTGAGTATAAAGGAATATAAGCGTGTCTAGATTACAAGAACAATACAAAACTCAGATTCAGCCAACTCTACAAAAAGAGTTAGGCTTAACAAACCCTATGTCTGTCCCAAGAGTTGAAAAAATTACAATAAATATGGGCCTCGGTAGTGCATTAGGAGATAAAAAGATCCTTCAAAGTGCATTGGAAGAGATGAGCCTCATTTCTGGACAGAAAGCTATGACTTGTAATGCAAGAAAATCTGTTGCAAGTTTCAAATTAAGAGAGGGTAACCCTATTGGTTGCAAGGTAACTTTACGTAAGCAAAAAATGTATGAATTTCTTGATCGTCTAGTAAATATTGCTATCCCTCGTATTCGTGACTTTCGTGGTTTGAATCCGAATTCATTTGATGGCCGTGGAAATTACAACATGGGTATAGCTGAGCAAATAGTATTCCCTGAGATTGATTTTGAAAAAGTTACTAAAGTGCGAGGTATGGATATTGCTATAACAACAACCGCACAAAATGATGATGATGCAATGAAGCTATTGGCGATGTTTAATTTTCCATTTAAAAGCTAATAATATAAGGATATATAGAAAATGGCTAAGAAATCCATGATTAATAGAGATTTAAAACGCTCAAAGCTAGTTGATAAATATAGAACTAAGCGTCTCGAATTAAAACAAATAATTAAAAGTGTGAATGCTTCTGATGAGGAGCGTTTTCAAGCAACTATTAAGTTGCAGGCTTTACCTAGAGATGCCTCACCTACACGTCAGCGTAATCGCTGCGCCTTGTCAGGTCGTCCACATGGTTTTTATAGGAAATTTGGTCTTGCAAAGACTAAGTTAAGGGAACGCACCATGAACGGCGAAGTTCCTGGTTTATCTAAAGCAAGCTGGTAGGAGAATAAATATGAGTATGTCTGATCCAATTGCTGATATGTTGACTAGAATTCGTAATGCTCACGCTGTCGATAAAAAAGAAGTAAGCATTCCAGCATCAAATTTGAAATCTGCAATTGTTAGTGTTATGCAACAAGAAGGTTATATTGATTCATTTAGTATTAGTGGTGAAGCTGCAACTAAAGCTATCACTATAAAGTTGAAATATTATGACGATATGCCGGTTATCGAGTCTTTAAAAAGAGTCTCAAAGCCAAGTTTAAGAGTTTATGTTTCAAGTACTGAAATGCCAAGCGTAATGAACGGCCTAGGCATTGTTATTGTATCTACCCCAAATGGCGTTATGACAGGACAAACTGCAGCGTCACAAAATGTTGGTGGTGAAGTTTTGTGTAGCGTTTCTTAAATAGTGGAGTTATAAGATGTCAAGAGTAGCAAAAGCACCAATAACTATCCCATCCGGAGTAGAAGTTTCTATTAATGGTGCTTCTATGTCAGTTAAAGGCAAGTTGGGACAAATGAGTATGGATGTGCACCCATCTGTAATGATGTTAAATGCAGATAATGTAATAACCTTTTCTATTGGTAGTGTTGACAAAAAAGATGAGAAAAAGTCATGGGCTCAGGCAGGAACTGCAAGAGCGAACACTGCAAATTTAATACAGGGTGTTTCTGAGGGATGGGAAAAGAGATTGACACTAATAGGTGTTGGTTATAGAGCTAAAGCAATGGGTAAAAAGCTTGATTTGACATTAGGATTTTCGCACCCAATTAATTACCAGTTACCTGATGGAATTACTGTTGAAACTCCATCACAAACTGAAATTGTGGTTAAAGGTATTGACAAGCAAAAGGTTGGTCAAGTTGCAGCAGAGATTAGAGCTTATCGTCCACCAGAGCCATATAAAGGAAAAGGTGTTCGTTACACTGATGAACATGTTGTTCGTAAAGACGCTAAGAAGAAATAATTGATTTTAGAGGATATATAAATGAAACTTTCTAAAAAACAAGCTCGATTAAGAAGAGCAACAAAGTTTAGAGCAAAGAATAGGGAAATTGGTGTTGAGCGCTTATGTGTTCACAAAACATCTCAACATATTTACGCTCAGATTATTAGTACTTGTGGTACTAAGGTTTTGGCATCAGCATCCTCTCTTACAGAGAAAATTAATAATGGTGGCAATAAAGATGCAGCAACCAAGGTTGGCTTAGCGATTGCAAAGGCAGCGAAAAAAGTCAAAATAACTAAAGTGGCTTTCGATCGTTCTGGGTTTAAATTTCATGGCCGTGTAAAGTCGTTAGCTGACTCTGCTAGAGATGGCGGACTAGACTTTTAAATATATTTAATTGAGATAATTACAACAAGGTTTTTAAATAATGGCTGAATACAATAAAAATAAAAATAATAACGAAGATAACGATTATATTGAGAAGTTAGTCAATATTCGTCGTGTTGTGAAGGTAGTGAAAGGGGGTCGTATTTTTGGATTCTCAGCCTTGGTTGTTGTTGGCGATGGTATGGGTAAAGTTGGTTATGGTACCGGTAAGGCACGTGAAGTTCCTGCTGCGATTCAAAAGGCAATGGATAAAGCTAAGAAAGCTATGAAAAGTGTCCCTTTGGTTGATGGTACATTGCACTACCCTATAACTTCAAATGTTGGTGCTGCCAAGGTGTACATGCAGCCTGCATCAGAAGGTACAGGAGTAATTGCTGGTGGACCTATGCGTAGTGTAATGGAGGCAGTTGGTGTGCACAATATATTAGCAAAATGTAATGGTACACGTAATCCTATTAGTGTCGTACGGGCCACAATTCAAGGTCTAACATCTATGTCTTCCCCACAATCAGTAGCCGCTAAGCGTGGCAAAACTGTTGACCAGATTATTGGAGAATAATTATGGCAGAAGAAAAGAAAGAAGTTAAGAAAGCACCGGTAAAGAAAGCTGCACCTAAAAAGGAAGCTGTAAAGAAAGCTGCACCTAAAAAGGAAGCCGTAAAGAAAGCTGCACCTAAAAAGGAAGCCGTAAAGAAAGCTGCACCTAAAAAGAAAACTGTAACTGTTACATTGCTAAAGAGTTTTAATGGTCGTTTACCATCGCATCGTGCAACAGTGACAGGACTTGGTTTAAAGAGAATCAACCATACGGTTGAGTTGATAGATACTCCTGAAGTGCGTGGCATGATTAACAAAGTGTCTTACTTGCTTAAGGTAGAAGGTTAGGAATTATGAGTACTATGCAATTAAATACATTAACGCCTGCTGAGGGCGAAAAGACTTCAAGAAAGCGTGTTGGGCGCGGTATTGGTAGTGGTTTTGGTAAGACTTGTGGTCGAGGCCACAAAGGTCAAAAAGCTCGATCTGGTGGTTTTACTAAGGTTGGTTTTGAGGGCGGTCAAATGCCTTTACAACGTCGTCTTCCTAAAGTAGGATTCTCATCAAGAGTCTCAATTATCACTTCACAGGTTACACTTTCTGAAATAAACAATCTTAAAGAGTCTGACATAAATATTGATGTATTGAAAAAACACAACCTTGTAACTAAAAATATATTAAGAGTTAAAGTTATGCTGTCAGGAGAAATTACCAGAGCAGTTAAGTTAACAGGCATCAAAGCAACTAAAGGCGCAAAAGCTGCTATTGAAGCAGCCAAGGGTTCAGTAGTCGAGTAATTTATGAGTAAAGCATTAGGCCTTTCTGAAGATTTAACCAAACGCATCCTCTTTTTATTGGGTGCGTTGGTCATTTTTCGTCTAGGAACTCACATTACAATCCCATTTATTTCGCCTGCAGCTTTAGCTTCATTAGTGCAAGATCAGCAAGGCACAATATTAGATATGTTCAATATGTTTTCCGGCGGTGCTTTAGAAAGGTTGTCTATATTTACCCTAGGAATTATGCCTTATATTTCGTCTTCTATTATTATTCAGTTGATGACTTCTGTTGTGCCTAAATTGGAGCAATTGAAGAAGGAAGGTGAGACAGGAAGACGTAAAATTACTCAGTACACTCGTATGGGAACAGTTATATTGTCAGTTTTTCAGTCTTACGGAATCTCAATCGCACTTCAATCCCAGAGTGCCGGTGGTGTTGCATTAGTTACTCAAGGCGGCCCAACTTTTATGCTAGTTACTGTGGTTACGCTCACGACCGGAACTTTATTCCTAATGTGGCTTGGCGAACAAATAACTGAAAAAGGGATTGGTAACGGTATTTCTATGATAATTTTTGCAGGCATAGTGTCAGGCCTTCCTTCTGCATTAGGCTCAACATTATCTTTAGTAAGCACTGGAGAATTGGGAGTAATACTTGTTGTATTAATTCTAGCTATGGCGCTATTAGTTACTGCGTTTGTTGTATTCATGGAAAGAGGCCAGAGGCGAATTACAGTTAATTATGCTAAACGTCAACAGGGCAGAAAAATGGTCGGTGGACAGAGTTCTTATTTGCCATTAAAAATTAATATGGCCGGTGTTATACCGCCTATATTTGCATCAAGCATAATCTTATTTCCAGCCACTATGGGCGGATGGTTCTCCCAAAGTGAAGGCATGGGATGGCTAGCAGATTTAACTGCGAGCATATCACCTGGACAACCTCTATATGTATTGTTTTATGGAATGGCTATAGTATTCTTCACATTTTTCTATACTGCACTAACATTTGATTCAAAGGATACAGCTGATAATTTACGTAAATCAGGTGGCTTCATTCCAGGTATTAGACCAGGTCAGCATTCTGCAGACTATATTGATTCTGTTATGTCTAGATTGACAGCATCTGGCGCTATATATATTACAGCAGTGTGCCTACTGCCTGAATTTTTAATTTTATATTGGAATGTTCCTTTTTATTTCGGGGGAACTTCTTTACTCATCATCGTCGTTGTGGTGATGGATTTTATCGCACAAGCCCAATCTCATTTAATGTCTAATCAGTATGATTCATTAATGAAAAAGGCTGGTTTAAACTAAAAGGTAGTAGTTATGAAAGTAAGAGCATCAGTAAAAAAAATATGTAACAATTGCAAAATTATTAAGCGCAACGGCGTTGTTAGAGTGATCTGTAAAGAGCCTCGACACAAGCAAAGACAGGGTTAATAATTATTGACATAGAATGCCCTGCAGAGTAAAATTGCGGGTTTTTAAATTTTAATTTTTTTGGTAATTTTCATTGAAAAAAAAGCCAGAATAATTATATAAAAAGAAGTATAAAAGGAATATTTATGGCAAGAATAGCGGGAATCAACATCCCAACAAATAAGCACATTGTTATTGGCTTACAGTCAATCTTTGGTATAGGTGAGACTAGAGCAAAGTCTATTTGTGAGGAGCTAAAATTAGATCCAGCAACTAAGGTAATGGATTTAGCTGAGGACCAAGTTGAGTTGATTAGAAATGCGATTGTAAAATATGAAGTAGAGGGTGACCTTAGACGTCAAATTGCAATGGACATTAAGCGCCTAAAAGATTTAGGATGTTATAGGGGTATTCGACATAGAAAATCTCTACCGCTACGTGGTCAAAGAACTAAAACAAATGCAAGAACTCGCAAGGGTCCTCGTCGTTTAATTAAATAAATATAGGCAGCATATTAATGGCTAATGTACAAACAACTAAGAAGAAATCAAAGAAAATTATTTCTGATGGTGTTGCGCATATACATGCAACATTCAATAATACAATTGTGATGATAACAGATCGTCACGGGAACGCAATTTGTTGGGCAACATCTGGAGGTTCTGGTTTTAGAGGTTCTAGAAAATCAACACCATTCGCTGCTCAAGTAGCTGCAAGTAGTTGTGGAGAGAAAGCTTTAACTTTTGGTATGAAAAATCTTGAGGTTCGTGTAACAGGTCCTGGGCCTGGTAGAGATTCCGCTATAAGAGGTTTGAACGCTCAGGGTTTAAAAATTCAATCAATAACTGATGTGACGCCAATCCCACATAACGGATGTCGTCCTTCTAAGAAACGTAGAGTATAAGGAATAATTATGGCTAGATATACTGGACCAACTTGTAAATTAGCGCGCCGTGAGGGCACAGATTTATTTTTAAAAAGTGGTATAAGATCGTTAGATTCGAAATGTAAAGTAACACAACTTCCTGGCATGCACGGAGCTACTGCGCGTCGTCAGAAAGGTACTGAGTATGGTTTACAGTTACGCGAAAAGCAAAAAGTTAGACGTATCTACGGGATTCTAGAAAAGCAATTTCGCCTATACTATAAAAAGGCAAGCGCAAAGAAAGGTTCAACAGGAGAGAACTTGTTGTCACTTCTTGAATGCAGATTAGATAATGTAGTTTATCGTATGGGGTTTGCATCAACACGTGCTGAGGCGCGTCAACTAGTTGCACATAAGTCTATTCTTGTAAACGGCTCTATCGTTAACATTCCTTCTTACCAGGTGAGTGCTTCAGCTGAAATTGCTGTTAGAGAAAAATCAAAAAAACAAAACCGTATTCAGCTAGCTATGGAGTTGTCTGAGCAGTCTGGACAAGTTGAATGGGTTGATGTTGACAATAAGGCACTTAAGGGTGTTTTCAAAAATGTTCCAGCACGTGGCGATCTTTCGTCAGATATAGAAGAACATTTAATTGTTGAATTATATTCAAAATAGGAAATTAATTATGCAAGGAAGCGCGAGAGATTTTTTAAAACCAAAATTAGTTGAGTCAACTGAAATTTCACAAAATGAGTTCAGAGTTATGCTAGAGCCACTAGAAAGAGGCTTTGGTCATACCTTAGGAAATGCTCTTAGGAGAACTATGCTTTCTTCTATGGTTGGTTCTGCTATTACTGAAGTAGCAATCGACGGTGTTATGCATGAGTTTTCAACTATTGAAGGTGTTCAGGAAGACGTACTAGATATCTTATTAAACCTTAAGGAAGTTTCTATTGTTTTAAATACTACTGAAACAGCAGATGTTGTTATTGACAAAAGAGGGCCATGTGAGATTACCGTTGCTGATATTCAAGCAAATGGCAGTGATATTAGTGTGTTTAATCCTGATAAGGTTATTGCTACCGTTAATGAAGGTGGGCATTTACGTATGACCCTTAAAGTTGGAACAGGAGTTGGTTACGATACTGCTGTATCACGTGACGATGAAGCATCCACTATTGGTGGTATGCAGTTAGATGCGAGCTTCTCTCCGATCAAGAGAGTAAGCTTTACTGTTGACGCTGCACGTGTTGACCAGAGGGTTAATCTAGACAAATTAAATATACTTATAGAAACAAATGGCTCTGTCGATGCTGAGGTCGCTATTAAGCGTGCTGCATCAATTTTACAAGACCAATTGTCTTCATTTGTTGAATTAGAATTAGTTGAAGAAGAGGAGGCATTGCCTACTTCAGATGACTTCGATCCTCAGTTATTAGCTGCGGTAGATGAATTAGAATTAACAGTACGTTCTGCTAACTGCCTTAAAGCAGAGCAAATATACTATATTGGTGACTTAATTCAAAAAAGCGAGCAGGATTTACTAAGAACTCCTAACTTAGGACGTAAATCATTGAATGAAATTAAAGAAGTGTTAACTGACAAAGGTTTGGAATTAGGTACAGAAATTGCAAATTGGCCACCAGTTGACTTAATGAGTGAATAGGAAAAAGACATGAGACATAGAAAGTCAGGCAGACAATTAAATCGTAACTCTTCGCATCGCAAGGCGATGTTTAAGAATATGGCTAATTCTTTATTTTTGCATGAAACTATTAAAACAACATTGCCAAAAGCTAAAGAGCTTAGACGTGTTGTTGAGCCGTTAATAACTAAAGCAAAAACTGATAGTGTTGCGAATCGTCGTCTTGCATTCTCTAGGTTGCGTGATGACGCTTCTGTTGCTAAATTATTTACACAACTTGGACCGTTTTATAAAGACCGCCCTGGTGGTTACATTAGAATTTTAAAGGCCGGCTATAGAACTGGCGACAAGGCACCAATGGCAATTGTTCAATTGGTAGACTTTGATAGCTCTGGCGATTCAGATGTAGTTGAGACTGATTCTTCAGATTAATAAGGAAAATAACATATGCCATCAATTAAAGTAAGAGAGAACGAACCATTTGACATAGCACTGCGTCGTTTCCGTCGTTCATGCGACAGAGCAGGCGTTATTACTGACGTAAGAAAGAAAGAATTCTATGAGAAGCCTACTTGGGTTAATAAACGTAAGAAAGCTGCTGCAGTTAAGAGAACACATAAAGAGATGGCCAAAAACCGTGTTCGTCGTAAACGCATGTACTAATTAAAGGCTATACTTTACTGAAACAATCTATTATAAATAAATTTACTATTTATATAATTCCCTGAAATAATCAACATAATATGTCTGACCTAAAGAATCGCATTACTGAGGATATGAAGTCAGCAATGAAGGCTAAAGACAAAGAGCTCCTACGTGCAACGCGTATGATTATTGGAGCAATAAAACAAAAAGAAGTTGATGAGCGGATTGAGTTGGACGATACTCAAGTTTTAACTGTAATTAATAAGATGGTTAAGCAAAGAAAAGACTCTATTTCTCAATTTACCGATGCCGGTCGCAGTGACTTGGTTAAAGTAGAAGAGTCAGAGCTTGAAGTTATTAATAGATACATGCCTAAACAGCTAAGCGATGAAGAGATAGTGCCTTTCGTTGATAAGGCTATCAATGATTTGGGTGCAACTTCTATGCAAGACATGGGAAAACTAATGGGAATTCTTAAGGGTCAGCTGAATGGGAAGGCCGATATGGGCACAGTATCTTCAATTATAAGATCTAAACTGTCCTAAGATACATTTTTGATTCACTAATCAAAATCTAATAACAAGATCATAGCCAATCTGATAATAATTAGTTGTTTGGTTCTGTCGTGATCTGATTACCAATAATTCTGTAGATAATCAGCTTGTGATATATTCTCATAGTTGACAATAAATAGTATATTTATTATGGCTGTACTGATAAAATTATTTTGTATAAATTTATGGTATGAGAATCAATATGCAAAAGACTTCAAACAAAGAATTTAACAATATAGCGGTTCTAGGTTCTGGCACTATGGGCAGCCAAATTACCGCTCACTTTGCAAACTTAGGTTTCGATGTAATTATGTTTGATGTCACTAAAGACGCATTGGAATCATCTATGAAGGCTTTAACAAAGTTGAAGCCAGCGCCTTTAGCCAGCAATTCAGTAATTCATTCAATTAAAACAGCAACATACGATTCATTAGAGTTGCTAGGCGACCGTGATTTAATAGTAGAGTCAGTTGTTGAGAATCTAGATATAAAGAAAAAACTGTTCGCTAATATAGCGCCATATTTAAGCGACAAAGCGGTACTTGTTACTAATACTTCAGGTTTATCTATTGAGCAAATTGCAAGTCACAGTCCTCCTAAAATAAGGAGTAGAATATTTGGTGTGCATTTCTTTAATCCACCAAGGTATATGCCTTTGGTTGAGTTAATAAGAACTACAACAAGTGATCAGAGCCTTCTCCATAAAGCCGAAGGCTTTATTACTTCATCGCTAGGCAAGGAGGTAGTTTATGCAAATGACAAGCCCGGTTTTATTGCCAATAGGATAGGTATTTTTTCATTACTAATTGCGCTACATCACGCTAAGAATTTTAATTTAGATGCCGACACGGTGGATGCTCTAACGGGTGTCAGAATAGGCCGTCCCTCGAGTGCCACATACAGAACATTAGACGTTGTGGGGCTAGATGTGATTCATAATGTTGTGAGTAATATTTATATTAACGCTAAGGAAGACCATTGGGTTGAATTATTTCAGTTACCTAAATGGATACACCAACTTGTTGACAAGGGCTACTTGGGCAGCAAAACAAGAAAAGGAATATACGAAAAGGTTGGCTCTGATATTTATGTTTTTGACACAAATGAAGGCAAATATAGACCTTCAGTTAGTACTATTAGTAAACAAGTAGATGAGATATTAAAAGAAAACAAAGGGGTTGCAAATTCATTGCTACTGTTGGCAGATTCAGAAGATATACAGGCGCAGTTCTTGTGGGCAATACATAGAGATATATTTCATTACGCAGCAAGCCAGTTGGAGAATGTAGCAGAAACAGTAAGGTGTGTAGATATTGCCTTGAAGTCAGGTTTTGGCTGGAAAAAAGGAGTATTTGAGTGTGCACAAATTGCCGGTTGGGATTCTTTTGTTTGCCGACTAAAAGAAGATATTGAGAGTGCAAAAACTTTGTCTAATGCTAGATTACCGTATTGGGCTGAGAATATACATTATGCGTATAACCATGAAGGTGCATATAGCCCCACGCAAAACACATATATTCCTAGGTCGCCTCATCCTGTTTATAAAAAACAATTTTTCCATAAATTATTTATTGGAGAAAGACCACACATACAGAAAATATTGCTAAATAATAAGGCCATAAAGCTGATAGATTTGGGTGACGGTGTTGCCAGCATTTCTTTTAACACTAAAATGAATGTGCTAAGTTTTGAAGTAATCCAGAGCATAGATAGTAGCCTAGACTTTCTGGAGGATAAGGGTTATTCAGCTCTAATTATTAAGCAAGAGAAGGGCCACTTTTGTGTTGGGGCCAACTTAAATGAAATGATTGCAGCTGCTGATGTCGGTCTATACAGAGCAAGAGATACAGAATCAAACCAAAATAAAATTCCATCAGTGGAAAATATAATTATTTCTTTACAGGGAATGATAATGAGGCTAAAGCATGGACAAATCATCACTATAGCGGCGGTAGACGGGTATGCTCTTGGTGGTGGCTGTGAAGTTATGCTGCATTGTAATAGGGTTGTCGCTTCAATAAACTCCAATATTGGTCTTGTAGAGGTGGCTGTTGGACTGTTGCCTGGAGGGTGCGGAACTAAGGAAATGTCACTTAGAGCACACACTGATGAATCAGGGAATACTATGCAATTACTTTCTATGTATTTTGAGCAAATAGCAACTGCAAGGGTATCTACTAGCGCACTGCACGCAAAAGAGATGGGATATATTGGGCATAATGATTCAATAATTGCAAACCCTAGTGAGTTACTTTATGATGCTAAACAGCAGGCCCTGGAGATGATTGAGTCTGAATTTAAACCGCCAAAATACGAAACATTCTCTATCTCAGGTAAGGCTGGTTATGATTATTTAAGAGACAACATAAAGAGTATGAATGAATCAGGAATAATCTCAGGTCACGACTTGTACTGTGCAGATAGGATTGCTCAAGTGATGACAGTTTCAAGTATTGAAAAAAATTCTAACGTTGATTCATTAGAATTAGTTGAAATGGAGAGGTTAAATTTTGTCAAAATGACCGAAAATACTAAAACACAGGAAAGGATTAACTATATGTTGAAAAACAATAGGCGTCTTCCCAATTAATTATTGATGACTTAAGTAGTAATTCAGTTAGGCCATATTTGTTCAGTAAAGTGATACCTACACATGGACTGATATTTATCATTTCCACCTATCACTACTTGCTCACCATCGCGAATTGGCTTTCCATTTTCATCCATCCTAACCACCATAGTTGCTTTTCTACCGCAATGGCAGACAGTCTTAAGTTCAATAATCTTATCGGCCCAAGCTAATAAGTACATACTTCCAGAGAAGAGCTCTCCCATAAAGTCGGTACGAATGCCGTAACACAGCACAGGTATACTAAGATGATCTACTACCTGAGTTAGTTGCTTTACTTGCTCTTTGCTCAAAAATTGACTCTCGTCAATTAATACACAGTCAATAGGATGGCCATTGTTTTGCTTTGATATTATGGCAAGTAAATCGTCATCTGTATTGAAAAGGTGTGCCCCTGCCTCTAGTCCTATTCTAGAGGTAACTTTTCCTACTCCATACCTATCATCGATAGCAGCTGACAGGATCATAGGGTTCATTCCTTGTTCCTTATAGTTGTATGCAGACTGAAGCAAAGATGTAGATTTGCCTGCATTCATAGAAGAATAGTAAAAATAAAGTTGTGCCAAAATGATGTACCGATTGCTAAAAACATTATTATAAACTATCATATTAAGAGTGAATTCAGTGTTATCTGGATCATAAGTTTTATGTATATTTTTCAATTATTTAATAGGACATATAAAATGAAAATATTTCTAGTTTTGCTTTTTTTCATCAGCAATTTGGCTATATCAGCACTATCTCCAGACTATGCCAAAGAGGCTCGCTGGGCTGAGCAGGTCGAGGACTCTATTCTTGATGGAGATTCTGTATGGTTAAGCTCAGATAATCATGAATTTTTTACAATATTTACCGAGGACGAGTCTGAGGGCAATGAGGCAGCAATTATTGTTCATGGAACTGGAGTTCATCCTGACTGGACACAGGTAATACAGCCACTCAGGGTTGGTCTTACAGAGAATGGATTCAATACCCTTTCAATTCAAATGCCGGTACTTGAAAATGGCATGCATGGGGATGACTATAAACCCTTATTCCCTGATGCCGATAGCAGAATTATGTCTGCTGTCAAACACTTGAAGGAGGAAGGCCTTAACCCAACTACCTTAATTGGGCATAGTTTAGGCACAGTAATGTCTACACATTTCTTGGCGAATAATGAGCACACTTTTAAGAAATTTGTTGCGGTCGGTATGGGTAGAAATGCGGTCCAGTTCTTGTCAAATATAGATATAGCAGTACTGGACTTGTATGGAAATGAAGATCTAGAATCGGTTCTGAGTTCAACCAAAGATAAAACTAATGCATCAAATCATAATCAGAACTATACTCAAAAAATGGTAAATGCAGACCACTTCTTTAATGACAAAGACGATCTATTGATATCAGAAGTTGTCGCTTGGCTGAAATAGTACCATTAATTTTTACTGGAGCATTGTCTGGTTTTATAGCGGGACTACTAGGCGTAGGTGGAGGTTTAATTTTGGTTCCCGCTCTTTTGTATATATTAGCGGATAGTGTCGATAAATCAGTACTGATGCATACAGCAATAGGTACGGCTTTGGCTGCCATTGTTTTTACTTCAATATCAAGTGTTTGGGCTCACCATAAGCACGGGGCGATACATTGGCACAACTTCATAAAACTAACCCCAACAATATTGATTGGTGCTTATAGCGGTGCAATTATTGCTCAGTATTTGAGCTTTGATTTTTTGCGTATATTCTTTGCTATTTTTGAGATTTCTGTAGCGCTTATTATGTGGTTTGGGTTAAGCGCATCTGGCCATGTAGACAAACTGGCTAGATGGGTTTGGTTAGTGGTTGGTTATATTATAGGACTAGTGTCAGCAGTTGTTGGTATTGGAGGGGGCACCATGACTACACCTTTTTTAGTTTACAATAATATTAATATTAAGAACGCAATTGCCACTTCAGCAGCAGTCGGTATGCCAATTGCTATGGCAGGAAGTGCTGGTTTTATTGTTGCCGGTGCTGGTGTTGAGGATACAACTGGAGGCTTGGGATTTATCCATCTATATGCGTTATTTTTTGTTGTTATTGCAAGTATTATGTTCGCTCCACTTGGAGCAAAAGTTACACACAGTGTAGATGCTAAGAAGCTAAAAAAAGGATTTTCAATTTTCTTATTTCTATTGGGTTTACTAGTTCTTGCATATGAGTAAAATTAATTCTATTCAATAGCTTCTTGCCACGGTGTATGTAAATCGTGATTTATTTCTAGATGGTCTAATATGCGCGCAACAACAAATCTAACCAAATCATCGATAGTTTTTGGTTTTTGATAGAATGCTGGATTCGCATCCAAAATCACCACTCCAAGGCGTGCAAGTTTAAGCATATTTTCTAGGTGGATTGCTGAGTATGGCGATTCTCTTGGGACTAGTATTAGTTTTTTTTGCTCTTTAATTACTACATCTGCGGCACGATGCATTAGATTGTCGGCATGCCCATTGGAGATTGCCGAGAGTGTGCTCATGGTACAAGGGCACACTACCATTGCACGTGGAGGGTTTGATCCGGAAGCAACAGGAGCTGTCCATTGATTTTTTGAGAAAACCTTAATTTGACCACTCTTTGCATTTAGATAATCAGTTAAACTTTTTTCAATACTCGTAGTGTCATTGCCTAGCTTTAGGTCAGTCTCCATAGCGATAACTGTGCTCGCAGCTTGGGAGATCATAATATATATTAATTTTTCAGTTTTAATTAGGTTTTCGAGCAATGTTATGGCATAAGGCATACCAGATGCACCAGAGATAGCAACAGCTATAGGTTTTTTTGTTGGCACTATGATTCTACAAAATTAAGTGATGCAGAGTTAATACAGAATCGTTTCCCGGTAGGAGCAGGACCATCCTCGAAGACATGGCCCAGATGAGAATCACAATTAGCGCATCTAACTTCCACCCTGAGCCTGCCGTAAGAGTTGTCATCAATGAGCTTGACACTATCTATTTTTAAAATATCATAAAAACTTGGCCACCCAGTCCCAGAGTCAAACTTAGTATCAGAAGAAAAAAGTACCTGGTCACAACAAACACACTGATAGTCACCACTCTCATTGTGGTTGTAATATTTTCCAGAAAAGGCGGGCTCAGTTCCACACTCTTGAGTGACTTTATACTGTTCTGCTGTTAGTTTTTTATTCAAATCCATTCGTGTATTATATGGCATTTAATATGTAGAAAATATAAGTGTGAAAGTATATTTAGTTGGCGGTGCAGTCAGAGATCAGTTGCTAGGTATTGCCGATGAAAATACCGAAAAAGATTGGCTAGTTGTTGGCTCTTCTGCACACGAGTTATTGAGTCTAGGGTATCGCCAAGTCGGTAAAGAGTTCCCAGTATTCCTACACCCGGATAGTAATGAGGAGTATGCACTTGCCAGATTGGAGAGGAGTGTGGGGCCGGGCTATACTGGATTTGAGTTTGATACTTCTAGTAAGGTTACCCTAGAGCAAGACCTTTCTAGACGAGATCTAACAATAAACGCAATCGCTCAATTTGATGGCACCGGCAAACTTCTAGATCCATACAACGGCCAAAAAGATATCGATAATGGCATACTAAGACATATTTCTGGTGCTTTTTCTGAAGACCCGGTACGAATCCTACGTGTTGCACGTTTCGCTGCTAAGTTTAAAGCATTTGGCTTTAAGGTGGCCCACGAGACACACAATCTTATGAAGCAAATGGTTGCAAATAGTGAGGCTGATGCATTAGTACCTGAAAGGGTATTTAAAGAGCTGGATGAGGCATTATCGTACGACACGCCATCTGCATTTTTCAAGGTATTATTTTCCTGCGGGGCTTACCATAAAATATTTCCATCCCTAGACAATTCTAGAGAAAACAATAGTCATGATAACAATTTTACTTTTCTAGATAATATTATAGATGACAATACAGCCATTAAATTTTCAATCTGGCTTGAGAAGGAGGAGCCATCTAATATTGAGGCATTATGTAAGCTAATAAAATGCCCAAAACAGTACCAACAATTATCTATACTTGTTAGCAAGTACTCAATATTTTTCAAAACCTTCAGTCAACAAAAAAAAATAGCAATTTTTGAATTTTTCAAAGACACTGATGCTCTTAGGCGTAAAAATAGGTTTGCAGATTTAGTTAAAGTGTTTGACTTATTAGGTATTGATGTTTCGCCTATAGTTGAGCTTAGGGTTTTATTAGAGGGTATTGATGTTTCTAAGCTAGATCAGAGCGACATTGCCAAATCTATCAGGAAAGAAAAAAAACTAATTATTGATTCATTTATCAACTCTACATAGTAGATCATTTTCGCAATATTCACAGGCGCCTTTTTTTGGGCTAACATTTGCAACACCGTGCTGGAAATCTGTACTTGCTGTGTCTAATTTATACTGCCACACATCTACCTGATCGCCCCATTCAATGCAGCTGCTTTTACGGTTTGATTGTGGCGGCAAAGAGTTTTTATCTTTAGAGATACCCTTAAAACTAATTTTACGAGCAGAAAGCTCAATAAAAGCTACCCCTTCAGTTTTATTTGTAATTGCATAGACCGGCAACTGAGGGTCCTTAATGGTTTCTGCACACCAGTTTGAAATTGACGTCTTTCCTGTCTTATAATCAAACACAATTTTGTCACCATTTTGCATTTCATCCAGTCTATCTAGCCTAGTAATAAAGCTAAGTCCGGCTATACTAACTTCAACACTCTGCTCTGTAGATACGACCTTAAAACCATCGCGAATCTTGTCTTCCTCTATGAACTTGAGTATCACTTTTTTAGCTCTAATCTTTTCAATTTTTTTAAATCCAGAATTAGAAAAACAGGCTATCGCAGCATTTATTTTTGAATCAATTAGTTGTTTCAAGTCGGCGTTGCTTATTTGCAGTAATTGCTCTTGTGAGCTTATATCTTCATAGATATATTGTAGTGCCCTATGTATAATTTTTCCTTGTTCGCGCTTATCTATACCTATATGCTGTAGATCAAAAGTTTCAATATTTAATCTATTAACAAAGCCCTTGAATGGGCACGAGATTTGATCTTTTAGAGTCTTTATGCCTGAATTTATTTGTGTGTTTTCTATGCGTGTTGTGATTGAGTCTTCTGTGCTATTCATATCTAACAAAGTTGTGTTATGGTCTACACCAATCTCTACACTCTTATCAAATTTTATTAGCGGAGAAGGTAGTTGCTCTTCATCTCGGTGAATTTTTGCATAAGAAAATATTACCTCACGGGCTATAGATTTTAAATTACTTATTGTGTTTTCCCCATCTTCTGCTATTAGTTCATAATTTGAATTAGGTATTTGATGTTCAGAGCTTATAGAGAAAGGAATAAATCGCGGAGAGTTTAATTTTGCTGGAAGAAAATTATTTGTAATCCCCATAACCCATGCATAGTCAAAGTGTAAACCATCAGCCTCTAAAGCGCCTAATACCTGAATTTGAGTTTTACTAGATTGGGCCTGAAATATTACATTACTAAGTATATTTCTTAGTTCTGAAATAGCATCTTTAGTGCTGACTTTAATGTCTAATTGTGATATTTTGTTTAGCCCTAAACTGGTCTCTAAGTATTTATTAAATAATTGATACTCAACACTAGATAGTGTTCTGTTGGTTGCAAAACCCCATAATTGTAATACTTTATTAAACTGCTCTAGATGCACATCCAGTGTTGTATCAGAACGCTTCATTTGGCTAACTAAAGAAATAATACTGTGTAGTTTTGGACATGCAGAAAGATAATTCTCAACTCTATCTAAGCTGAATTCATCTGCAGCTAGGGACAAAATCTTGTTAACTAAAAGTATTCGTGCTGACCTCTCATTGGTGTATTCAGTTATATAAACCGAAGACACTACCAAAATAAAAGCCGAACTATTTATCTTATTTGTTTGTAATTGATTACTGAGCTCAAGTATATATAAGATGTTTTGAATCAGAGGGTATTGTGTTAGAGCTAATCCCAGTGATATGTTGTATGACTTATTTCCAGTTTCAGTAATCAAGTTATTAAATTCTTGATCAAATGTTGAGCTAAGTTGGTAGTGAATTTCGTTCAGTTGCGGACTAACAATAACGATAGATTTAGAGGGGCTAGATTCATGCACTGATTTCGCCCAAACAGCTGCTCTGCGTATTTCATCATTTGTATTATTGAAGACCTTAGTTGAAATATTTTTCTCGGATTTAACAGGATTAATTGTTTGATAACCTAGATAGCTAAATATGCTCAACTGTACTGGTGTAAGTGTTTTGAAGCCGTATATATGGATAGAAGGAAATTTATTTGTGCTATTAATTATTAAACTTGGCAGATCGTTCACATCAACTAAATTGAGCTCTTTCTTCATATTTCTATAGTAATTTACCCAATTACTGAACAACTCATGCACATCTGATTTGTAATTTGATAATTTTGATAGTGATACATTATATGCACAACAGTAGTCATTATTTTTTACCACTTCATCTAATAATTTAGTATCTGCTGGGCGCCCAAAACTATCGATAGATTTTGTTATCAAATATCTTGACTCCATGTCTGAGATACAT
>Ga0315319_10000099_pt1 | contig 22317 bp, 26 predicted proteins | sample M1500m3416metaG_FD_203463 | JGI IMG/M metagenome (GOLD analysis project Ga0315319, IMG submission 203463) | Ammonia-oxidizing marine archaeal communities from Monterey Bay, California, United States - M1 500m 3416 | ecosystem: Environmental > Aquatic > Marine > Intertidal zone | place: USA... | reverse complement strand
GTGGGCCAGGAAGGCGGCAACTCGACCGTCTGGATGGTCGGGGCCACATCCGACGACATGCTCTCGTGGTCCGCTGACCCCGCTGTCATGGTCGAGGGGCCGCTACACCCTCACGTCATGGTGGGCAACGACGGTACCTACACGGTCTACGGAGGTATGAGGCTCACCAAGTGGACCTCGACGGATGGCCGGTCTTTCTCCGATCCAGAGTCATTCGACCTAGTCGGGATGGACTTTCATGTTCTACCCCTGCCCGACGGTCAACTCCGAGTCATCAAGAGCGGCTCGGGTGCGACTGCTCTCACAGGTGCCTCAATGGAAATCTGGCGCAGCATGGACGTCACGTGGGACGCGGATTTCGGTATCGGCCAGTGGGACCAGCAGGACAATTTCGTCATCTCCGTCTGCGTCAACGGGTGGGCCTCATCTCCGGTCGAGATCCAGCTCATGGACTCGAGAGGGAGGTACGGGCCGCATAGTCGATGGATCGACCTGGAAGAGTCAGCGATCACAGTGCGCGAGGGGTTCCCGCCGTTTGAGTCGACGATCACCCTCAGTTTGATCGGAGCGCCGGGGACTCAGGAGATTGAATCCGTTGTCCGCGTTACCCAGGGGACGGCTGGCCGCGACTGGCACGTCATCGAACACCTCATGAACTGAGGCCCGCCCCTGGTTCGATCGTGTAGCCGTTGACCTCCACGACGACCACGCTTCGGGCCGACCAGCAGTCCTGCCAGAAGGGCCTAGTCGATCTATTCACTCCCCCTCCGTCGTCACACCCACCAGGGTGCACGGGTCGACGCCCCGCAGAGCCAGCACCCGTTCGACGGCCTCGTCAAGCCAGCGTTCATCCAGCGAACCATCGTCGAGGGCCTCCATCAGGCTCCAGGCGGCGGGCACCACGTTGGCCAGGCCTCCGATCATCAACAGGTCGGCTCCGGCGATGAGCGACAGTCGGGCAGCGGTGGCCACGTCGACCAGATCGCCGACCGCCCCCATGGCCAGGTCGTCGGTGACCACCACACCGTCGAACCCGAGATCGTCCCGGAGCAGACCGGTGACAGCGACCGGGGAGAGCGTGGCCGGCACCCCGTCGGTCAGGCCGGGCACCACCAGATGCCCCACCATGACCGCCGCCCCGTCGGGCACCAGGACGAACGGCAGGAGGTCGACCTCCCACAGCTCGTCCAACGGCGGCGTGGTGGCCAGCTCATCGTGGCTGTCGGCATTGGCCCGCCCGTGGCCCGGGAAGTGCTTGACCACCGGCACGAGGCCGCCGGCCAGCAGACCCTCAGCGAAGGCGATGCCATGGGTTGACACCACCTCGGGGTCGTCGGAGAACGAACGGTCACCGATGCCCGGAGCGGCCCCCACGTCGAGTACCGGAGCGAGGTTCACCGTGACCCCCAGAGCGGCCAATGCCTCGGCGCGGGCCGTGGCCAGCGCCCGTACCTCGTCCACCGGCAGCGCTGACATCTCGGCGGCCGACGGCATCGACCCGAGCACCGCCTCGAATCGCTGAACCCGACCTCCCTCCTCGTCGACGGCCACCACCACCGGACCGGTGGCCGACACGGCCTGCACGGCAGCCACCGCCGCCGCGAATCCATCACCCACCGGACCCACCACGACCACCCCGGCCACCAGGCCCCGCCTGGCAAGGTCGGCCACCACGGCGAGGTCGGCCTGGGTGGCTAGGGGCAGGAGTACCTGGCCGACCCGGAGCCCGACGGGGAGCTCGGCCACGCACTCGGCCGCCGTCGGACCGGCCGGAAGAGTCGTCGTGGTCGTCGTGGTCGTCGTGGTCGTACTGGCGGGCGGAGACGAGGTGGTGGTCGGCGCCACGGTGGTCGTCAGGGTGACGGTGGTGGTCGGTACGACGGTGGTCGAGACGACGAACGCCGTGGTGGTCGAAGCCGTCGGCTCGACCGTGCTGCCACACCCGCCGGCGAGAACCACGATGGCCAGCAGGGCGACGAGAACGACTGGAAGGAGGCCGGCGGTGACGGGCGTCCGCATGGAGCCAGTGGACCACAGAACGCCGACCTATGGCGGTCGCCGCCGGGACCCGACCCCAGCCGGGCCCTAGCCTGCGCCCATGCGGACGCTGCTGATGATGCTGCTCGCCGTCGTGACCGTCATGGCCGTGCTCTTCTTCGGCCTCAGCGGCCGGTCGGGTGACGACGCGCTCCTCCTCCCGGCTTCGTCGACCACCCTGGCGCAGGCCGCCACCTCCGCTCCCGCCGTACCGACCGCAGCTGCTGCCGCCGGCCCGGACGACGCCACCGCCGCCGATACCGACGACGGCACGCTGGTCGCCGTGACCACCACCGTCGGGGTCGTCGAAGCGACGCTGCCCCCTGAGCCGTTGGGCACGCTGGCCCCCATCGAGGGCCTCGGCGTGCCCACCCTGGACGCCGCCTCATCGGTCAGCACCGTGGGCATCGACCGGATCATGTTCGGTATGACCCTCCACGACGCCCAGGTGGCGGCGGGCAGCCGGTTCACCCCCATCACGCCGATGGGCCACTGCTTCCTGGTCGTCCCCGAGGCCGGACAGGCCGGGCTGGCCTTCTGGGTGGTGGCCGGCACCGTCGAACGGGTAGACGTCGACACCCGCACCATCACCACCCGCTCGGGCGCCGGCATCGGCGACACCGAGGACCGGATCCGCGAGATGTTCGGCGAGCGGATCCACACCACCGCCCTCCCCGACGGCTCCGGGAACTTACTGGCCTACATCCCCAGGGACGTGGCCGACGCCACCTACCGGGTGATGTTCCTGTCCAACGGACTCCAGATCATCCGGATGTGGGCCGGCCGCCTCCCGTGGGCCGAGGAACTGGGCGGCTGCCCCGGCTGACCTCCCGACCGGGCCGATCCGGCGATCAGTAGCCCTCGGGCAGGTCGTGGACGTACTCGACACAACTCACGAACACCGCGCCGTACCCGATCCGCTCACCCGCACCGGAATCCAGGTCCAAGCCCCGCATCCACTCGATGGCCCCGGCGCTGATCGTCCCGTCGTGGACGAACACCTCCAGCGGCCCGTCCAGTGACGCCTCGTAGCGCACCGACCCTCCTATGGTCAGGCCCACGTAGGGCTGGCCCAGGAACCCCTGGATGAGGGCCTCGACCGGTTGGCCGTTGTCCGGGTCTCGGCCCACCCCGATGGCCGCCACGTCGCCGGCTCCCGGCGAGTAGCAGGTGAACTCGAGGTCGAACGAGAGGTCACCGATCTGGACCCACCCATTGGTAACCAACTCAGGCTCGACGGCGCCGATCGACGTCGGAGCCGGCGTGGGAGCCGCCGACGTGGGGGACACCGAGGACCCGTCCCCCGGGCCACCGTCGACCCCGCCACACGAGGCGCTGGCAAGAAGCACGGCCAGCACCATGGGGAGACCCCACCTCACGGCGTCACCACCGAGCGGGAGGCCATGAGTTCGATGATCCGGTCGTCGTGGCACCGGACCTCCACCCCGTCGGGGATCGACCGACTGAACACCACGCCCCCGTCGTCCTGCACCACGATGACCACTTCGTCCGATCGCTGGGAAACCAGGCGTCGGAACGCCAGCACCTCGGCGGTCTCCCACCGGGCGTCCACCCCGGCCAGCGCCTCGCCGAGAGCCTCGACCAGCACCCCCGGAGCCTCGACGACCACGTCGGGTCGGGCACCCGATGCCGGCCATCGCCAGACCTCCTCCCACGACCCCGGTCGATCAGCGGCGGCCAGACGCAGCCCAGAGGCACGCAGTCGCCGGACCAGCTCCCGTCCCCGAACCGCCTCGGCACCGAGGGACAGCGCCCGCTCCCGGACATCGGCTGGCACGTCGTAGTGGTCGCCCTGGAAGGCCATCCGCCGCAGGCCCAGCCGGTGGGCGAACGCGTGTAACTCATCGACGCTCTCGTCGCTCACCAGGTGGGCCCATCGGGCACCCCGCCAGGGCCACACGGCCTCGTCGACCAGCACGGCCATACCGACGATGTTGCCCGACCCACGGACCCCGCCGCCACCCACGTCACCTGCACCTCCACCAGCAGGACCGACACCGCACCCGGGTCGGCGGGATGGGAGACTCGACCCATGGCGCGTAGTTCCCGACGGGACGACCTCGAAGCGGTGACGTTGCGGATACCCGTGTCCCGCCCGGTCGGCGACCTGCCCCGGGTCGGCCTGGCCTCCCTGCTGCGGATCCACCGCATCGAACCGTCCGAGATCGGTGACCTGGCCTCGTCCATCCAGGAAATGGCCACCAAGATGGTCGCCGCCGGATCGGACGTGGTGATCGACTACCGGGTGACCGACACCGAGGTCGCCGTCGACCTGACCGGCAACGGTCGCACCCTGCGGATCAGCGCGCCTCGCTCGTAGCTTCTCGACGGACCACCGCCCAGGTGGCCTCACCGACCGTGGAGGTGACGGCCCGCCACCCACGTCCGGTGGTCGCCTCGAGCGACGCCACCACTGCCTCGCACGACAGGTGGATCGGTGTCTCCGGACCGCGGCTGTTCACCCAGACCACGCAACCCTCGTCAGCCAGGCACCGGTCGACCTCAGTGGCGAACAGAAACATGTTCTGCAGGATGAGCACGTCGAGCACGCCGTTGGCCAACGGCAGGGCCGAGCCGTCGGTGCACACCAGCGGCGGTGCCCCGTTCACGGCATGGCTGAGCATTCCCCACGACAGGTCAGCGGCCACGAAGCAGTCGAACCGGCCCGCCAGATCCCGGGCCGAGATGCACGTCCCAGCGCCCAACTCAAGCACTGTGCGACCCTCCACTCCGCCGCGTCCCAGGGCGTCCAGCACCGGAGCGTTGCGCCCCGGGTGATCACGGGTGGCCGTCCAGTCCGGGGCCAACGAATCGAACAGTTCCCGGACCTCGCCCACCAACGAGTCGTTCCACGTCCCGACGCCGTCACCGGTACCGGCCACCAGTTCGGTGACCTCTCGCATCCGGTGATTGACCACCGTCCCCCGGGTGCCCTCGTCGCCCCCGTCGATGCCCGGCAGCTCCCTGATCGCCCCCATGTGCCGAACCGTCGGGCTCAGCGCCCGGTCGACCCGAAGCCGCCCTCGCCCCGTTCGGACGGCGGCAGCTCGTCGACCTGGGCGAACCGGCACTCTTCCACCCGCTGGATCACCAGCTGGGCGATGCGTTCGCCACGCACCACCTCGAACGGTTCGGTCGGGTCGGTGTTGACGAGCAGGACCTTCAGCTCACCCCGGTAGCCCGAGTCGATGAGACCCGGCGTGTTCAGGCAGGTCACACCGTGCTTGAGCGCCAGTCCGCTCCGGGGCTGGACGAACCCGGCGTACCCCACCGGAATGGCGATGGCCGCGCCGGTAGGGACCAAGGCGCGACCCCCGCCGGGCGCCAGCGTGACGTCCTCGGCGGCGACCAGATCGGCCCCGGCATCGCCCTCGCGCGCGTAGACCGGAAGGGGCAGGTCGTCGACCAGTCGGAGCAGGGGGATCTCGAGCACGGCGGCGACCCTAGCCCCCGTCCCCCAGGCTGGCCCCGGCTGGCCGACGAGCCCGACGCCGTAGGATCGGCGCCGTGCTGGCATGGATGGACCTCGAGATGACCGGGCTGGATCCCGACACCGACGTGATCGTCGAGATCGCCACGCTGGTCACCGACGATGACCTCACCATCGTCGCCGAAGGGCCCGACCTGGTGGTCCACCAGCCGCCTGAGGTCCTGGACCGCATGGGCGACTTCGTGCGAAACATGCACACCAAGAGTGGCCTGCTGGACGCAATCGCCACCTCCACGACCACCCTGGCCGAGGCCGGTGAGGCCACCATGGCCTTCCTCCGCGAGCACATTGACGAGGCCCGCACCGTGCCGCTGTGCGGCAACTCCATCGGCACCGACCGGCGGTTCCTGCTGCGCTGGTTGCCCGAGATCGAGGAGTTCCTGCACTACCGGTCGGTCGACGTGTCAACCATCAAGGAACTGGCCCGGCGCTGGCACCCCGAGATGCTCAAGTCGGCGCCCGAGAAGGCTGGCGGCCACCGGGCCATGGACGACATCCGGGAATCGGTGGCCGAACTGCACCACTACCGGGCGGCGCTCTTTCCCAGCGTTCCCGGAGCCTAAACCCCGGCTCCTGAAGCCCGGCACCTGACCCTGCTCGACCCGGGGCCGCTTCGGCCCGTTCGAAGGCCCCCTCCTATGGTGACGCCGTGACCGACCCCTCCCATTCCCACGGCGCCCATTCCCACGGTACTCAGGCGCCGACCCGCCCCATCCGACAGGAGCAGGAGGAGGCCTCGACGGAGGTCACCGAACTGGCCGCCGGGCTGTACCGGTTCCAGCTACCCATCTCGATGCCCGGCCTCGGCCACGTCAACTGCTACGCGCTGGAGGACGCCGACGGCTTCACCCTGGTCGACCCGGGCCTACCCAGCCTCGAATCGTGGGACGCCCTCGGCCACCGGTTGGCCCAGGTGGGTACCGACCACGGGTTGGTCCACACCGCGGTGGTCACCCACAGCCACCCCGACCACTTCGGCGGCGTGCACCGTCTCCGCGACGACCATGGCACCCGGGTCCTCACCCATGCCGACTTCCGATCAGTGTGGATGGACTCGGCGATCGACGAGGAGATGGACTCCGGCGAACTGGACCTGGCTGACGACGAGGACCTCGAACGTGTCCGGTCGATGATGAGCCGCCCCACCCCGTGGGGTGCCACCCGATCAGCCCCGCCGGCCGCCGAGTTGCGGAAGTGGTCGGAGATGGACGTGACCGGCGGGTCGAAGTCGTGGCGGGTCCCCGAGCCGTCCGACACGGTGGTCGACGGTGAGGAGATCCTGCTCGGCGGACGGACATGGCTGGCCGTCCACACCCCGGGCCACACTCACGACCACCTCTGCCTCTACGACCCGGCCGACGGGATCCTGCTGTCGGGAGACCACGTGCTGCCCACCATCACACCCCACATCAACGGCATCGGCCCCATGGACGATCCGCTGGCCACCTTCTTCCGATCGTTGGAACGGATGAAGGAACTACCTGGACTCCGACATGTGCTGCCGGCCCACGGCCACCCGTTCACCGACGTGGCCGACCGGGTCGACCAGATCATCAACCATCACGAGGAACGCCTCGACGTCATCCGGGAGGCCGGCGACGACATGGGATCAGGCACCGTGGAGGCGTACATGCAGCGGCTCTTCAAGGAACGCTCATGGGGCGACATGGCGGCCAGTGAGACCTACGCCCACCTCGAACACCTGCGAATCCTGGGGCAGGCGACCCGGGACGAAGTCGCAGGTCAGACCATGTATTCCACCCACTGATTTAATCATTTGACCAGGGTGGGACCGATCGACTCGGATGGAGACCGGTCAGACGCCCCTATCGTGGACGTCGGACCGGGTGGCATCCGCCACCCACCGACCCGAACACGGACATATCACATGCACGAGCACCACTGCCACCGTCACGGCCATGCGGCCGGCGCGCACGTGTCCTCGTCGCGTGCGCATGCGGCCCATCTGTCGATGGCCCACGTGTCGGTGAAGCCGGGCATCTCGTGGCACGCCGACTCCTCGACGTTCACGAACACCTATCGGACCACCGGTTTCAACAAGACCGGACAGCGGCCCCGGGGAGCGAACAGCTGATCAGCTGAACGCAGATCCACCCCCGAGGCCGCCGGAGCAATCCGGCGGCCTTCTTCGTTTTTCAGACCAGACCCGACCAGTAACCCACCAGCAACCCGGCAACACAGAGAGCAGCGAGACCATGCAAGCAGCCCAGATCATCCAAGACCCAGGGATTTACGAACGAGAGACCTGGCGCAAGCAGGCCGCCTGTGAACGCCTCGGCGTCCCCACCGCGGTCTTCTTCAGCGATGACATCGGGGACATCGTGCAGGCCAAGAACATCTGCGCCGAGTGTCCGGTGCTCGAGTCGTGTCTGGAGGGCGCCATCCGACGCCGGGAGCCGTGGGGCGTGTGGGGCGGCCAGCTGTTCCGCAACGGCCACATCCTGGCCACCAAGCGCCGCCGGGGGCGACCGTCCAAGGTCCCGCGTCCCGAGGAGCAGCTGCCCGTCGTGCCCATTCCGGTTCGTATCCAGCAGGAACTGCTGTCGGCCTGACGCGGCCACCATAGAGAGACGCCGCACCAGAGAGACGCCGCACCCGACCGGTCCCCCTCCACCGGTCGGGTGCAGGCCACCAGAACGCCAGACCACGGACCGGGGTGACGCTCCGGCGAGCCCCGGTCCGTGTGGCAACCACGTCGCTTCGGTGACCGGCCGGTACCGTCGTGCACCGTGTTCCGTCTCGCCACCGGCCCGTTCCTCCCGGGGCTGATCCTCGTAGGACTGCTGGCGTCCGTCATCGGCTGTACCGATGATCCGGCTGAGGCAACCGTCGACGTCACCTCGATGCCCTTCGAACTGTGGACCGGCGGCACGACCACCCTGGACGATCTGATCGGCGAAGACGACCGCCCCATCGTGGTGAACCTCTGGGCCACCTGGTGCACGCCGTGCCTCACCGAGATGCCCGTCCTGCAGGCCGCCCACGAGAAGAGTTCCGGGCAGGTCCGGTTCGTGGGCATCAACATCAGCGACTCACCGACCCGGGCCGCCCAGCGGGCAACGGACCTCGGCATCACCTACCTTCAGGGCCGTGACACCGACGGCGTGTTCTCGACTGCCCTCAGCACCGTCGGCCTGCCGGTGACCGCCTTCGTGGACCGCCGAGGCGACCTCGCCGGTGTCCACCACGGACCGCTCGACGCCGACGAACTGGCCAGAGCCATCGACGAGTACCTGGACCCGACCCGATGATCCCCGTCCCATGATCGACGTCTCCCTCGCCCTGCCGTTCACATTGGGGATCGTCACGGCCATCAACCCGTGTGGCTTCGCCATGTTGCCCACGTGGCTCGGCTACTTCCTGGGACGTGACACCGCCGACGGCGAGGCTCGCCCCGAACAGGTCCTACGCGGCCTCACGGTCAGCCTCACCCTGACGGCAGCCTTCGTGCTGATGTTCGGCGCCCTCGGGCTGGCCGTCAACACGGTGGTCTCCGAACAGGCCATCGCCACGAAGACCCCGTGGGTCACGGTGATCCTCGGTGTGGCGTTCATGCCCTACGGACTCCTCCTGCTGACCGGTCGCCAGCTCCGCATCCCGTTCTTCAAGCCGGGCCGTGGCCCATCGAGCACCGAACTGTGGTCGGTGCTCGGGTTCGGCGTGTCGTACGCCGTGGTGTCCATCGGCTGCTCGGCCCCCATCTTCCTCCTGCACGTTGCCGGCAGCTTCGGACGGGACGGCATCATCGACGGAATTGCCGTCTACCTGGCGTTCGCCACCGGGATGGCCGCCGTGGTCACGTCGCTCACCCTCTCGCTCGCCGTGGCCCGGGGCGGCCTGGCCCGACACCTGCGTCGGCTGCTCCCCCACTTCGATCGGATCGGCGCCGTGGCCCTCATGGTGGGCGGCGCCTATCTCGTCGTCTACGGCGTCTACGAGATCCGTATCCTTCGCAACCCGAGAGCACCGTCGAACCCGATCGTGGACGCGGTCACCGACCTGCAGTCACACCTCACCAACTGGGCGGCCCACGTGGGCGGCCTGCAACTCGGTCTGGCCCTGTGGCTGGTGGTGGCCACGCTGGTGGCGTGGGGCCTCGGACCGGCACTGGCCTCCAGAGTCCGCCGGTGGCTCTGGATGGTGGTCGGCGGGGCCTGGGTGATCGCCGAGGGGCTGGTCCACCGGGGCGACCTGGTGGTCGTACCGGTCGGCCGCCTGATCGGCGACTGGCCGGCCCGGATCGGTAACTGGATCGACGATCCGGTGCGATGGGCCATCCCGCTGGAGGCGCTGCTCACCATCGTCATCCTCCTGGTGGCCTACGCATCAGCCCGCGGCGCGATCGGCCAGCGGCGACGGTGAGCGGAACCGGATCGCCCACCGCGGTCGACGACCGCTCGCCGGGTCGGGTCGAGTCGATCAGCGATCTGGCCGGGCTACTGGCCATTCCCGGCGTGGTCGAGGAGCTCGAGATTCGCTCGACCACCGGGTTGTGTGCCCTTCACGGCGGTGGCCTGGAACGGGCCACCGAGGTGGTGGCCCGTGAGGTGGCGAAGAGGATCGACGGCTCCATGTACGCGGTGGTCCAGCCCGACGGGTGTCGACGCCACCTCCCGTCGACCCGGTTCGTGCCCGGCGTGTCGCCGAACTTGGACGCCTTCCTGGACCGGGTGGACACGGTGCTGTCGATCCACGGCTACGGCCGTCACGACGACTTCTGGGCCGTCCTGGTCGGAGGGGCCGATCGGGCGGCAGCCCACCACGTGGCCGGCCACCTCCGGGGCGTGCTGCCCGAGGAGTACCGGGTGGTCGACGACGTGGAGGCCATGCCCCGATCGCTGCGGGGCCTGCACCCCGACAACCCGGTGAACCGGGGGGCGGGCGGCGGCGTCCAGGTCGAACTTCCGCCCAGCATCCGGTGGAACCGCGACCACCGGGACTGGTCGGATCGGGACGAAACGCCGAGGGCCGAGCACCTCGACCTGCTGATCGACGGCCTGGTGGCCGCTCTGGACGACCCGGACCGCCCCATATCCCGAAGCTGACGGGCCGATCGTCAGGGAGCTCGCCGCTCCACCACCCAGACGGCGCCGTCGAGGCGATAACGCAGACGGTCGTGGAGTCGATCGGGGCGACCCTGCCAGAACTCGACGGACTGCGGCAGGACCCGGTAGCCCCCCCAGTGGACCGGCCGATCGACCGGTCGGTCCATCCACCGCTGTTCGGCGGCCGCGTAGGCCCGCTCGAGGGTGACCCGATCGGGGACCACGAGACTCTGATCCGACGCCCACGCCCCCAGTTGGCTGCCCCTCGGCCGGGTCGTCCAGTAGCCGTCGGACTCGTCCTCGCTGAGGCGCTCGGCCGTTCCGGTGACCCGTACCTGGCGACGCAACTCGGTCCAGCTGAAGGTCAGGGCGGCCCGTCCGGTGGCGTCCATCTCGACGGCCTTATCGCTGGTGTAGTTGGTGAACAGCACGAACCCGTCGGCGTCCACCCGCTTCAACAGCACGTTGCGCGCTGACGGCCACCCGTCGACGGTCACCGTGGAGAGCACCATGGCGTTGGGCTCCCAGTAGCCCGCAGCCTCGACCTCGCCGAACCACTGCTGGAACTGGGTGAACGGATCGTCAGCCAGGTCAGCCTCGTCGAAGCCACCGGTCTCATAAGCCTCACGCACCCCGCTCAGGTCCATCCCGCCAGTCAACCAGCCTCCACGCCGACCCATGCCCACCCGGCGTACCCGGCCTCGCCTCGTAGTGTCGACGCCATGTCCAGCACCGGCCTCTCACCACGCCACCTCGCACTGGTGGCCATCGGTGGAGCGGTCGGAGCATCGGCACGGTGGGGCCTGCTGGAGGCCACCGCCGGTCCGGACGGGGGAGCGGCCGGACCGGTGCTCTTGGCCAACCTCGTGGGCTGTGGACTGCTCGGCCTGCTCCTGGGCCCAACCCGGGGAGGTGGCATCGGCCGGTCGGCCCGCCTGCTTGCCGGCGCCGGGTTCTGCGGGGGCCTGACCACCTTCTCCACGTTCGCCGTCGAGGTAGCCGGAGCGCTACGCGACGGTGATCCGTCCGGGGCCATCGGCTACACGGCATTCTCGGTCGCCGGAGGCCTCGCGGCGTTCCTGCTCGGCCGGTTGATCGGTGATCGCATCAATGGGACCCCGACCGCAGGACCGACGACCGGCGGCGCCCCGTGCTGACCGGGTTGGGCTTCCTGGCGGCGTCCGGTGTCGGAGCGGCGCTCCGTCTGGTGGCCGCCGAACGGTGGCCCGGAGGTCACCTCGGCACGTTGGCCGTCAACGTGGTCGGTGCCTTCGCCCTCGGGCTTCTGGTCGGAGCTGACGCCACGACGCTCACTGTGATCGGCACGGGTGGGCTCGGAGCCTTCACCACGTTCTCTGCGTTCGCCGCCGACGCCGTCGGGCTCGCCGGCACCCGCATCGGCACCCGGCGGGGTCGGTCGGTGGGTCACGTCGTCAACACGCTCGTGCTGGGTGTGGGCGCTGCCGCACTCGGCCTGACAATCAGCGCCTGACGATCAGCGCCCAGCAGTCAACGCCCGGCGTTCAGGCACGATCGTGCCTGAGGATCAACCGATGACGGTGGCACCCCGCATGTAGGGCTGGAGCACCTCGGGGATGGCGATCGCGCCGTCGGGCTGACGGTGCGTCTCGACCACACCGGCCCACACCCGCGGTACGGCCAGGCCCGAACCGTTCAGCGTGTCGACGATCCGAGTGCCCTTCTCGTCGGTCGGCCGGTACCGGACATTGGCCCGACGAGCCTGGTAGTCGCTGAACCACGACACCGATGAGACCTCCAACCACTGGTCGGCCCCCGGTGCGTACACCTCGAGGTCGAAGGTACGGGCCGACGAACCGCCCAGGTCGCCGGCGCACAGGTCCAGCACCCGGTACGAGAGCCCGAGGTCGGTGATGGCCGCCTCGGCCCTGGCCAGAATGTCGGCGTGCACCTCGGGGGCCTGGTCACGGGTGGCGTACGAGAGCAACTCCACCTTGTCGAACTCGTGGACCCGCAACAACCCCCGGGTGTCCCGTCCCGCCGAACCGGCCTCGCGTCGGAAACACGACGTATGGGCCATGAGCTTCATCGGCAGGTCGGCCTCGTCGAGTACCTCGTCCCGACAGAACGATGTGAGCGGCACCTCAGCGGTCGGAATGGCCCACAGGTCGTCACGCTCGAGGTGGTACGCATCCTCCTCGAACTTGGGGAGGTGGCCGGTGGACACCATGGTCTCGGTCTTGACCAGCGTGGGCGGCCGCATCTCCCGGTAGGCGTCGGAGTTGCGGTCCAGGCCGTACTGGATCAGCGCCCGGCAGAGGGTGGCCCCCATCCCGGTGTACATCACGAACATCGAACCCGAGAGCTTGGTGCCCCGTTCCACGTCGAGAAGCCCCAACTGTTCGGCGATCTCCCAGTGGGGCACCCGCTGGTGCTCGCCGTAGGCATCCGGATCCCAGTGCTCGTGACGGACCACCACGTTGTCGGCCTCGGTGAGGCCGTCGGGGGCATCTGCCGAGGGCAGGTTGGGCACCCGCAGCAGAACCTCGCGGACTTCGTCGGCCAGGACGGCGACTTCGTCGGCCAGCGCATCCTCCTTCGCTCCGAGGTCCCGGCTCCTAGCCTGGAGCTCGGCGGCCTCATCGGCCTTCCCGTCGCGGTGGAAGCCGCCCACCTGCTTTGAGATGGTGTTCACCTCGTTGCGGATCTCGTCACGCTCGGCGGCCAGCGTCCGCTGGCGGGCATCAAGCTCAACCACCCGGTCAAGGCCCGACGTGTCCTCGCCCCGACGGGCAATGGCGGCCTTGACCGCGTCGGGATCGGAACGCAGGAGCCGGATATCGATCACAAGTGCGAACCTAGCGGGAGGGTCGTGGGCCTACTCGAACGGTTCCCGGTCGGCCTTGAGGCGGAGGTGACGTCCCTCGGCGGGTCGCATCTGCTGGTTGTCCCGGTGGTGGATCCGCGAGTAGCCGATGAATCTGGCCACGATGATCCCCCACAGGTAGAAGCCGCCCAGCAGCTTCATGATGAGCCCGGCCGCCTGTTGGTCCGACGTGACCGTCACCCCGAACGCATCGAAGCCATCGTCGTAGTGCTTGTAGACCGTGCCCTCGGCGAAGGTCAGCCAGGCCGCAGGGATGGTCGGGATGACCGACATGAGGAACAGGTAGACCATCTGGCCGGGCACCGAGATCCGCAGCTCGGGAAGTGGAGCGACTACCGGCACCCACATCAGCAGGGCCGAGGCGAACAGCGCCAGGTGCACCGAATAGTGGAAGGCTCCCGAGTCGAACGACCACTGCACCACGCCACTCCAATGGGTGATGGCCGCCAGGGCGTTGAACAGGACCCCGGCCACCACGGGGTGGGTTATCCGCCGCAGGATCCTCGACCCGCGGCCTCCCTCCAGAACCAGGAGTCGGGCCAGCCACGCCGGCATGGACAGCAGGAAGAGTGGCGGCACGATGAAGGTGATCGCCATGTGCTGCACCATGTGCACGGCGTAGAGGTGGGCCTCGGCGATGTCGTGCACCGGCCAGTCGGCCGACACCAGCAACAGCACGGTGGCCGCCACGAAGGCCCGGCGCTGGAAGGGGGTGGTCACCGGCTCGCCGGCCGGCACGACCCGGGGGCCGATCACCCGGGTGGCCCACCAGCCGAGCACCACCACAGCGGCGACCAGGAACCACACCTCGGGGTGGGCCTGCCACTCCCAGGGATCGGGTACGGCTGCCAGCACCGTCATCTGATCGGGTCAAGTCCGGCCGGTGGCCGAGAGGATCCGCCGCCCATCGGCGACGGCACCGCTCAGCCCTTGGTCCAGAACTCGAAGACGGTGAGGGTCACTCCGTACACGGCGGTGGCCAGCACCAGACCGGTCACGAAGAACTTCGTGAACAGCGGGCTGTCAAAGCGGAGGTGCATGAACCAGGCGGCCACGTAGAAGAACTTGAAGACCATCATCACCATCAGGGCCGGAATGAGGACCTCACCGGGTATGTCCACGAAGTACGTGGCCACCTCGAGCGCGGTGACGATGGCCAGAACGATGGCCACCTGGACGTACTTGCGGTCGGTCGGGTGGTCGTGGGCGTCGTGGTCTGCTTCCGGTGACTCGACGTGTGCTTCGGCGGAGGTGGTCATGGCGTCGGCTCCCAGATCAACTGGTGGGCGAGGGCACCAGGTAGATGACGGTGAAGATGAAGATCCACACCACGTCCACGAAGTGCCAGTAGAGGCCGACGATCTCGACGGTCTCGGACCGCTCCTTAGTGAGCGTGCCCCGCAGCGATGAGATGAGCAGTGACATCAGCATCACGATGCCCAGGCTGACGTGCACGCCGTGGAAGCCGGTCAGGGTGAAGAAGGCCGAGGAGAACGGGCTGGTTGAGTAGGTCAGACCCTCGCGGACGAAGGTCGTGAACTCGTAGACCTGCCCGCCGATGAACAGCGAACCCAGCAGCGCCGTGGCGAGCAGCCACACCCGGTTGTTGCGGATATCGCCCCGCTGTAGGGCCGACAGGGCCAGCACCATGGTCAGCGAACTCATCAGCAGCACGAACGAACTGACCGACGTGAACGGGATGTCGAACACGTCGCCCGGCGCCGGCCCGTCGCCGAACCGGCTGCGGTAGATCAGGTAGGTCGAGATCAGCCCACCGAACAGCAGGCATTCCGAACCCAGGAACACCCACATCAGGAGCTTGTTGTTGGACAGACCGGTGCCCGTCCCCTCGCCGTGCGACACGGCAGCGGTGTCAGCCAACGGGGGCCTCCTCAGCGGTCTCGGCGGTCGCCTCGTCAGATGTCTCTTCGGGGGGGCCGTCATCGTGGTCGTCACCATCATCGTGGTGGCCGTGGCCGTGCGGCCCGTCCGGATCATCGACCGGCTCGAAAATCCAGCCGTAGATGGCCATGAAGATCAGGACGGCACCCGGCACGCAGAACCACAGCGTGTAGATGAGCCCGAAGCCGACGAACGGCAGGCCCGACGCCAGGACCAGCGGCCAGTACGAGGGCGACGGCAGGTGGGTGTCGGTCGCCGAGCCGTCCTGACAGACCTCTTCGGCAGTGGCCACCCGGACGACGCGGCCGTCCTCGTCCTCGCCGTACTTGCGGTGCCAGAACTCGTCGAGCGACGAGATCTGGATGACCTCGTCGAAGTTGTGGACCGGCGTCGGGTTAGGTGTGAACCACTCCGGGCTGCGGGCGTCCCACGGATCGGGACCGACCGGCGGCTCGTGCCGGGCCTTCCGGGCCGAGGCGATGATGTTGATCACGAACATCAGGACGCCCAGGGTGATGACGAAGGCACCGACGGAGGCGAACATGTTCCAGAACTCGAAACCGAAGCCCGGACTGTAGGAGTCGATCCGACGCGACATGCCCTGCAGGCCCAGGATGTGCATCGGGCCGAAGGTCATGTTGAAGCCGACAAGCATCAACCAGAAGTTCCACTTGCCGAGCTTCTCTCCCAGCAGGTGACCGAAACACTTGGGCCACCAGAAGTAGAAGCCGGCGAAGATGCCCAATAGGGCGCCGCCGAAGATCACATAGTGGAAGTGGGCGACGATGTAATAGGTATCGGTCTGCTGGGTATCGGCCGGGGCCAGCGAGTGGGTCACGCCCGACAGGCCGCCGATGGTGAACATGGACACCACGCCTGAGGCGAACAGCATCGGGGTGTTGAACCGGATCTTCCCGCCCCACATGGTGGCCAGCCAGTTCAGGATCTTCACGCCGGTCGGCACGGCGATGAACATGGTCGACACCGAGAAGGCGGCCACCGAGATGGGGCCGATGCCCGACACGAACATGTGATGGGCCCACACGCCCCAGCCCATGAAGCCGATGGCGATGCCCGAGAAGACCATGAACGGATAGCCGAAGATGGGCTTGCGGGAGAAGGTCGGGATGACCTCGCTGATGATGCCGAAGCTGGGCAGGATCAGGATGTACACCTCGGGATGGCCGAAGATCCAGAACAGGTGCTGCCACAGCAGCGGGTCGGCGCCCATCTCGGGGTTGAAGAAGTTGGCGCCGAAGTTCCGGTCGAACAGGAGCAGGAACAGGGCCACGGTGATGACCGGCACGGCGAACAACAACAGGAACTGCACCACCAGGATCATCCAGGTGAAGACCGGCATCTTGAACAGCGTCATGCCCGGTGCCCGCATGTTGAGCACGGTCACGATCAGGTTCATGGCCGACATCAGCGAAGCGATGCCCATGATCTGCAGGCCCAGGGCGTAGTAGTCCATGCCCTTGCCCGGCGAGAAGATCATCCCGGTGTTGGGGGCGTACGCGAACCAGCCGCCGTCCGGGGCGTCGCCCACGATCCACGCCATGTTCAGGAACAGCCCACCGGCCAGGAACACCCAGAACGAGAGCGCGTTGAGCCGGGGAAAGGCCACGTCCCGGGCCCCAATCTGCAGGGGCAGCAGGTAGTTCGCAAACGCGGCGGCCAACGGCATGATCACCATGAAGACCATGGTCACGCCATGCATGGTGAAGACCCGGTTGTAGGTGTCGGCGCCCAGCACCGTCCCGTTCGGGGTGGCCAGCTGCAGGCGGATCAACAGCGCCTCGAGACCGCCGATGGCGAAGAAGACCATCGCCGTGGCGCCGTAGAGGATGCCGATCTTCTTGTGGTCGACCGTGGTGATCCAGTCACGCCAACCGGTGTTGCCCTTTGGTCGGGTGTAGACGCCGATCGGCCGGGCGGGGGCCTCGATTTCCATCGTCTCACTCATCAGTCGACCTCCGTCGCCGCGATGACGTCCATGTCCGGAGCCGAGCCCAGGGTCTGGAGGTACGCCACCACGTCATCGATCTGGCTCTCGCTAAGGCCCATGGCCGGCATGCCCCGGCGACCCTCGGCGTAGGCGGGCTTCTCGGCCGGTGCGTCACGCAACCATGCCTCGAGCTGGGTGCGGTTCAGCGACCCGTCAGGCTCGTAGAGGTCGAAGATGCCACCGGCGAAGGTGGTCCGGCTCATCAGGTGGGTCAGGTTCGGCGCGGCGTTGGCCACCAGGTCGGCGCCCCCGCCGTCGTTCATCCCGTTGACCACGTGGCAGCGGGTGCACTGGCCTTCGAACACGGCCTTGCCACGCACCGCGGCAGCCGCCGTCGGCTCGGCGGCCGGCTGCATCTGATCGTCGATCCAGGCCTGGAAGTCTGCAGGGTCGACGGCGATGGTCTGCATCCGCATCCGTGCGTGGCTGAGGCCACAGAACTCGGTGCACTGGCCGAAGTAGACGCCGGGCGTCTCGGCCTCGATCTTCCACGGCGACACTCGCCCGGGCACCGCGTCACGCTTGCCGTTCAATGCAGGAATCCAGTAGCTGTGGATCACGTCGCGACTGGTGATCTTGAGGCCGATCTCCGAACCGGTCGGGATGACCAGCTGGTTGGCCGTCACGATGTCGGCGGGGGGAAGATGCCGGGCATCGCTCAGGTCCACGCCGTCGAGGCCGTCGAAGTAGTAGCGGAACTCCCACCACCACTGCTGGCCGACGACCACGATCTCGGGGTCCCACGAGGTGATCTCGCCGTCGACGCTGACCACGATGTCGGTGCGGTCCTCGCCGTTCAGGTCGAAGTGGCTGATCAGGGCGAAGACGGCGATGACGGCCATGAGGACCGCCGGGCCGATTGTCCAGCCGATCTCGGCCCGGAAGTGGCCGTGCAACTGGTGCGGGAACTCCTCGGTGCTGTGATCGTCGCGGAACTTCCACCAGATGACCGCCGTGGCACCGAAGATGATGACGAAGACGACGCCAGCGATGAGGAAGATCGGGTCGGACAGCGAGTCGATGGACCGCGAGATCGGACCCTGGGGCTTCAGGGTGTCCAGAGGGGCATCAGAGGCACAACCGGTCAGGGCGACCAGCCCGCCGGTGACGAGGGCGGCGAGCCGCCCCGTGCTCGGGAACCTGCGCAGGGACTTGGGGATCAATGGTCCGCCTCCACGTCGACACCACCGTGGTCGGTGCTGCTGCCCTTCTGGTGGAACTCGCGTTCACCGCTGGCCACAGCCAGGATGCCCATCGCCAGCACGACCACCACACCCACGAAGAGGATGGACCGGACGGCATTTCGGGGCATCTGGGGTCGTTGGCTGACCAGCACGGCCAGGCCGAAGATGGCCATGCCGACCAGGGTGGCCACCACGACCGCGCCGTTGACCGACGAGGCCAACAGCACCCGTGATACGGCGACGACCAGTACTGCCACACCCACCGTGCCCAGGATCGGGATCTCGATGGGGCGCATGAGGTTCTCACGGGCCTCGGCGTTGGCCGCCGGGTCACCGGAGACCTTCTCGGACCAGTTGGTCATGGTCCACTCGACGCCGATGGCGGCCACGACGACCAGGCCCAGTACGAAGATCGCCGCATGGACGACCAGGCCGACGCCGATGGCGCCGATACCGAGCGCACCGAAGACCGGCCACAACGAGTTGCCGACGTCGGACTGACCGGCCGGAGCCTCGTCCAGCCCCAGCACCTCGGCCTGGGCCCGGGCATCGCCGTCGCGGAAGGCCACGGCGATCAATCCGAACATGGCCAGCACCCCGGAGGCGAAGATCAGGATGGTATAGGAGACGTGGTTGCCGACGCCGCCCTTCCAGCCGATGGAGATAGGTCCGGTCTCGGTGGCTCCCGAGGTGTACCCGGCGAACACCGCCGCGAAGGCGACGGCCACGGCGAATCCGAACCAGAGCTTGAAGCCGGTGGTGAGCATGTCGATCCCCCGCCGCTACTTGGCGATGTAGATGCCGACCCAGATAACCGAATACACGGCCACCGCGGCATACCAGTAGAGGGCCGCCGCCGAGACGAGGTCCCGGTCACGGCTGGTGTCCTGCCCACCAAGGGTTCGCAGGAGCAGCATTGAGAGCCAAAGCACACCGACGACCACCATGACGAGGTGCGACCCGACGATGGTGAACAGCAGCGTCGCCGCCTCGCTGGCATCGATGGGCAGGCCGATGTCCATGAAGTAAAAGACGGTCTGGTTGACCATGGCGATCCCGAGGACCGCGGTGAGCGTCATGGCAATCATGGCGTGGACCCGGTCGTCGTTCAGGACCGCGTGAACGGCCCAGCACATGGTGATGACCGACATGGCCAAGGTGGCCATGTTCATGCCACCGGGCACCAGTTGGATGGCCCCCTCGGGGTACCACTGCGTGCCCCAGGCCATGGCGTCGGCCCGGATGGAGAAGTACAGGGCGAACAGGCCGCCGAAGTACATGAGCACGCTGCCCGTGCCGAACGCCGAGGCGACCACCAAGGTCCGCGGGCGGGTCGGGGCGGTGGGGATGGTGGAGGCCATCAGGCGGCGCCCTTCTCCTGAACGGTGGCCTCTCGAGCGTTCTGGGCCGTGACCATGTGCAGAATCCCGGCCAGCATCCAGGCGGCGAGACCACCGAGCACGGCGAGCGATCCGATCATCGAAACCAGGTTCAGCCCGTCGACACCGGAATCCGGATAGCCGGCGGCGGCCAGGGAGACACCGGTGAAGTCAGCCTGGCCGAGTTGGCCGCTAAACAGGTCGGTCACGCCGCTCACGGCGACGCCCAGGGCGATGGCCAGCCCACCGAGGAGGAACAGGCCGGGACGGCCACCGGGACCAACAATCTCATCACCCCAGTGGTGAAGGCCGGCACCCACACCGAGGACGGCGGCACCGACCACGAGGGTGAAGTTGGCACCCTCGACGGCCGTTCCAAGCAGGTCCAGTGGAGCGATGACGTGCAGGGCACCCACCACGGTGCCGACCACGATCAGTAGCACGGCCAGCATTGACAGGACGGTTTCGGGCGGCGGTTTCGAGCCGAGGTTGGATGCGCCTCGGCGAAGCGTGTCGGCCAGGCCGCCGAAGATGGCCAGAGCGACGGGCACGATGGCGAAGGCGGCCACCACCGACAACGCCTCCTCGCGGATGGGGGTGCCGGGCGTGTCGAAGAAGGTCTGGGCGAAGGCGCCGAAGGAGAGGAACCCGAAGGCAGCGGTGGCCACCAGCAGGACGTCCCGGTTGGCCTGGGTGGTACGGGTCGTCGAAGCCACTACGTCCAGAGCGATGCCCAGCACCGGCAGGGCCAACACGTAGACCGCCGGGTGGGTGAACATCCAAGAGACCTGCTCCCAGATTGCGTCCTCGGCGCCGAACCGGACGGCCGGGCGGCCCCTGAGGTCGACGTAAGCCAGCACGGCGTTGGCGGCCAGTACGGGCAGCATCCCAGTCCAGACCGTTGCGGCGACCAGCGTGGTCCAAGCGGTGAACGGCAGGTCCCGCAGGCCCGTGCCCGCCGCACGACCGGAGACGATGGTGGTCATCACACAGATCGAGGCCAACACGAGGCCACCGACGACCAGTAGCAGACCCATGAGGGTCAGGGCGGTGGCCTGGCGCTGACCGGCTCCACCCGGGGTACCAAGGCCGCCGTCCACGAGGAATCCAACGATCGTCATGCCGGCGCCGATCAGCCACGTCCAGCACGCGAGGGCGGCGGCCCGGGGAAACACCAGCGATCCGCCGCACTGGCGGGGAACCACCGTGGTGGACAGCGCCATCAAGGCCGGGAGTACGCCCAGCAGCACAAGGGCGACCCGGTGGGCCGACCAGAACTGGAACACCTGATCAGCCGATGAAAATACATTGGCCGAACGGAGGTCGAGACGCTCCAAGCCGACCAGCAACGCGGCGACGGCACCGAGGAGGATCGACGTCATCCCGCCGAATCCCCACACCCGCGACAGGGTGCGTGGGTCGGTGGAGGTCACGGCCTCCTCGAGGGCGGTGGCCGAGGAATCGGAGGCGGCGGCGGTGTCAGTCGTCGTCATCGAAGCTTCTTCGTTCGGTGGGCTCGTGCGGTGCCCTCTTGCAACGGTCCGGGCAAGCCCGGGCCACACGAGGCTAGGCGGATCGTCGGAGATTCCGGCGCCCACATGTCCGACGCAATCTAGTCCGCCACGGACCGGTGATCTGACTCGAACGGAGAAAACCGACCAGCCCACTCCGGCCGCCTCGGACAACGAGATCAGACCAGAACGTCGACCACCATCGCCCCAAAAAGCAGGGTCACGTAGGTGATGGAAAAGGAGAACAGGCGCATCGCCGTACGTTCGGTGGGATGACGTCGGACGGCCTCGACCATGGCCCCGAAGGCCGCTCCCAGCACCAGCGCCGAGATCAGGTACACGGCGCCCATGTCAGCCACCGGCGAGAAGACCAGGGTCAGGGCGACCAACACCACCGTGTACAAGACGATCTTGCGGACCGTCTCCTCAAGGCTCACCACCGACGGGAGCATGGGGACGGCGGCCGCCCGGTAGTCGTCCCGGTACCTGATGGCCAGGGCCCAGAAGTGCGGTGGGGTCCAGAAGAAGATCAGCAGGAACAGGACCACCGGCGGCCATGCCAACGAGTTAGTGACCGCCGACCAGCCGACCAGGACCGGTACGGCACCCGCCGCACCACCGATCACGATGTTCTGGGTCGTGGTGCGCTTCAGCCACAACGTGTACACGAAGACGTAGAAGAAGGTGGCCGACACGGCCAGTGCGGCACTCAGCAGGTTGACGGTGACGAACAACCAGACGAAGGCCGCCACCTCGATGGCCACCGCGAAGACCAGCGCGGCCCGAGGCGTCATGACGCCACGCACCAGCGGCCGGTGCATCGTCCGCTCCATGAGGCCGTCGATGTCACGGT